>Ga0102952_1000191_pt1 | contig 28253 bp, 23 predicted proteins | sample SalPon2A_C_D1_MG_FD_78506 | JGI IMG/M metagenome (GOLD analysis project Ga0102952, IMG submission 78506) | Soil microbial communities from South San Francisco under conditions of wetland restoration - Salt Pond MetaG R2A_C_D1_MG | ecosystem: Environmental > Terrestrial > Soil > Wetlands | place... | reverse complement strand
GGGTAGTCAGACAGATGTTGTCAATTCTATTAACGGGGATCCTCATGAGCTTCCTGATGCATTGAATTCAAATTTTCCTGTTGTAGGCCAAGCCGGCACTTTTGCCCTGGCATTGGTAGGTTCAGATTATTTGCTGGACCTGGAACTAACAGCGATGCAGGCCGAGGGTCGGGGTGAGGTCGTTTCGAATCCACGTGTGATTACCTCGAATCAGACCGAGGCAACAATCAGACAAGGTGTCGAGATACCCTACCAGCAGGCCTCGTCCAGTGGCGCGACTAATGTGGCGTTCAAGAGCGCCGTACTGGAATTGAAAGTCACACCCCAGATCACACCGGATGACCGGGTCATCATGGATCTGGATGTCAGCAAGGACAGTGTCGGTGATGTAACAGCCGGTATCCCGAGTATCAACACCCGCAATGTATCGACGCAGGTACTGGTTGATAATGGTGAGACGGTCGTCATAGGCGGTATCTATGAACAGGTCAAGAGCGAAGGTGTGGACAAGGTACCATTTCTGGGAGATATTCCTTTGCTGGGCGTCTTGTTCCGTCATAAATACAAGACGGATGACAAGGCCGAGTTGCTGGTCTTTGTAACGCCCAAGGTGCTGAAGGAATCACTAGGCGCATCGACCTCAAACCTGGTGACCAGCCGTTAAATCATAGCGAATCCTGATCGGCCCCCTGTTTTAGGGGTGCCGATTGTCTTCTACGGACTACCGGCAACGGAAATAACCGTGATAGCAACAACGGTTTCCAGCTTCATTTCTGCCGGGTTCATTTACCATTATTGATTCTGCATCCTTTACAGCTTCGGACGGTATAAAAATAGACAGTCATGATGGTCATGCTATCGAGGCGCTGTATGTGCCGGGGTATGAACCGGGAGACGGCGTCTGTAGAACATCTACTGTCCTTAAGCGACTTGCTTTCAAGGAATTATTCTGCAAATCTTCAACCATGAATAAACGCAATATTTTCCTGGTCGGCTTGATGGGCGCAGGCAAAACGACCATTGGGCGACAGTTGGCCCGTAACCTCGGCTGTGAGTTTTTCGACAGTGATCACGAGATTGAACGGCGTACCGGGGCTGATATCCCGTGGATATTCGATATCGAAGGTGAGCAGGGTTTCCGAGAACGGGAGCGGGCGGTGATCGATGACCTGTCACAGCGTCGGGGCATCATCCTGGCTACAGGGGGTGGTGTGGTCCTGGACGCCCGTAACCGCAGGCATCTGGCTGCGCGGGGGCTGGTGGTTTATCTGCGCGCATCCGTCAAACGTCTGCTGCTACGTACGGAAAAGGATCGCAATCGACCACTTCTGCAAACTGCGGATCCGGGCCAGCGTCTGCAGCAGCTTTATGATGAACGTGACCCGTTATATCGAGAAATCGCGGATATAATCGTTGATACCGATAATCGAAATGTGTCTAATAGTGTTAAATTGATTATAAGACAGTTCAAAAAGCTGGAACCGGATGTAGGCGGCAGAACTGATGGAAAACCATGAATAAGCTCACAGTCGATCTTGGTGACAGGAGCTACCCGATCTATATCGGTTCAGGACTGCTTGCAAGGCGTGAGTTACTGACGCCACTGGTTCAGGGCCGCCAGGTCATGATTGTGACCAATGAAACGGTTGCACCGCTCTATTTAAAAGCCGTACAAACAGGACTCGAGGGCAGTCGGGTCGAAGCCGTAATCCTGCCGGATGGTGAGCAGTTCAAGACGCTGGTGGTGTGGAATCAGATCTTTGATGCCCTGCTGGCCGCCCACTTTGACCGGCATTGCATTGTCCTCGCACTCGGTGGCGGTGTCGTCGGTGACATGGCGGGATTTGCAGCAGCCTGCTACCAGCGGGGTGTCGGTTATATCCAGATTCCCACGACTCTGCTGGCCCAGGTCGATTCATCGGTGGGTGGCAAGACCGGTGTCAATCATGCCCTGGGAAAAAACATGATCGGTGCCTTCTATCAGCCGCAATGTGTCATCGCCGATACCCGGGTGCTGGAGACGCTGGACGATCGGCAACTCCGCGCCGGTATCGCCGAGATTATCAAGTACGGCCTGATCAGGGATCGCGACTTTTTCAAATGGATCGAGACCAATATTAAAGCCCTGCTGGCCCGTGACGAGGCGGCTCTGTCTTATGCGATTGAGCGTTCGTGCCACAACAAGGCCGAAATCGTCGCTGCAGACGAACGCGAGGGTGGCATCCGCGCCTTGCTTAATTTCGGTCATACCTTCGGCCATGCTATCGAGACCGGCATGGGTTACGGCGACTGGCTACATGGAGAGGCTGTGGCTGCCGGCATGTGCATGGCTGCTGACCTGTCACACCGCCTGCAGCGTCTGGACAGCCAGGGACTGGATCGCTGTTGCAACCTGATAGAACAGGCCTGCCTGCCTACCTGGGCGCCGGCGACACTGTCCGCCGAACGGATGCTGGAATTGATGGCAGTGGATAAAAAGGTACAGGATGGCCAGGTCAGGCTGGTACTGCTCGATGCCATCGGTCAGGCCAGCGTTCATGGAGATTATGACCAGGCATTATTACAGGAAACATTGACGGAAATGCGGGCATGACGCCGAGGGCCGCACCTGTACCCGTTTTACAGGCCTATGCGGCCAGCAATCTTAACTCGTACGGACGCCTGATAAACGAGGTCAGCCCTGATTATCGCAGCGAATATCAGCGTGATCGCGATCGCATTGTACATTCCGCCGCCTTTCGTCGCCTTGAGTACAAGACCCAGGTATTTGTCAATCATGAGGGTGATATGTTTCGCACCCGCCTGACCCATTCGATTGAGGTGGCCCAGATCGGCCGCTCGATTGCCCGGATCCTCGGCATCAACGAGGATCTGACCGAGTCGATCGCCCTGGCGCATGATCTTGGCCATACACCTTTTGGCCATGCCGGGCAGGATGCACTGAATCAGTGTATGCAGGACTATGGTGGTTTTGAGCACAATCTCCAGTCATTGCGCGTCGTTGATGAACTGGAAGAACGTTATGCCGAATTCAGCGGCCTGAACCTGACCTTTGAAACCCGCGAAGGTATATTGAAACATTGTTCCCTGAAACGGGCGGCCGAGCTCGGAGATCTGGGGCGGCGTTTCATCGAAGGCCGGCAACCCGGGCTTGAGGCGCAGCTGGTCAACCTTGCCGATGGTATCGCCTATAATAATCACGATGTTGATGATGGTCTGCGCTCGGGTCTGCTGACCATCGAACAATTGTCGGAAATCCATCTGTTTCAGGAACAGTATGAGCTCGTCTATGCCAGCTATCCGACGTTACCACAGCGTCGCGTTATCCATGAGGTCGTGCGGCGCATGATTAACCGCCAGGTGACGGATCTGATCGAAACCAGCAGCGAACGTATTGAGGCCCTGTCGCCGCAGGATATTGACGCGGTACGCACTGCCGGGCAACCTTTGATCGTCTTCAGTGATGAGATGACCATCCACAATCAGCAATTGAAGAGATTTCTTCGCCAGCATCTCTATCAACATTACAAGGTACGGCGTATGAGCACCAAAGCCGAAAGAATCCTTACCTCGCTGTTCAACGCCTTTATTGATGACCCGCGGTTGCTGCCTCCGGATTATTACCACCGCCTGGGGAGGGTGGAGCAGCCGGATACCGGAAAGGCGCGTATCGTGGCGGATTATATCGCCGGTATGACGGATCGTTTTGCGATTGGAGAATATGAACGGATGTTTGACCCCGGGCACTTGACATGAAAGACCGCCAGCCGGAGTGTTTCAGTTGATTAATAAGCGCCTTAACTTGCATGTTCAGTAAAAGATCGTTTATATGCGTATATATATGCAAACTGTGGCAAATGGCGAGAATGTACCCCGCTATTATCAATTGATCCTGCAGGAGGATTTGCTGGGCGGCTGGTCTTTGATCCGGGAATGGGGTATCCAGGGCGCGCGCGGGCGTACTAAACGAGAGGATTTCAGCCGGCGCATTGAGGCCATACAGGCCCTGACAAATTACCGGGATGACCAGGCGCAACGCGGATATCGAGTGGTCTTTATTCAGGGAGAGGAGGCATCAAGCTAATGTTCGACAAGATTTTGTCGTGGACTGCCAGCCATAAGGATACTGAGCCGGCCCCAACTCGGTCACCGTTTCCTGAAGATGATATAGATTTTTATTTTAACGGTGATGAGGAACGTATCCAGCGTTTTAACCGGCTGGTGCCTCTGTTGTCCTCTGGTGGGGTCTTGCTGGTAGTGGGCGAAAGCGGTGTCGGCAAGTCGGTACTGTTGCGGGAATTACTGCATAGTGCCAGCGAATCCTGTCGCATATGCCAGCTGAGTCCCGGTGCCTGTATCGATCCGCGCCAGGCACTCGGCGAGATGCTGGACTGTTTTGCCTCGCAGGCGGATATTGACCGCAGTCTGGACGACGTGCAGTTACGTTGTCTGCGCGAACACCTGGGCATCATACGACGTAACGGTTACGCCCCGGTACTGGTCATCGATGATGCCGAGGCCTTGCCCGATACCGTGTTTGCCATACTCGAGCAGTTATTTGACAGTGACGGTGCGGATCTCCTGACCCTGGTGCTGGCAGGTGATTCCCGTCTGAAACAGCGTCTTTCCACTCGCTTGTTACAACCACTGAATACCCATGTCGCTCATGAGCTCGAAATACAGCCATTTTCCGCCGAAGAACAGGTGGATTACATTCGCCAGCACCTGCAGCGGGTTGGTTTTGAGGGCATGGGACCTTTTCAGACAAAGACACTGAAATTCATTCATGTGGCCTCCCGTGGTATTCCTCGACGCATCAATGAATTGGCGCGGGTGTTCTGGGCCAGTAATAAAACCTCGCCCGGCACCCGCAAGGGCATGGCCTTGCTTACTGGTCCACGACTTAAGCAGCTACGATTGATATTGCCCTTGTTATTCATCAGTACGGTAGCTGCTTTATTTTATATTCAGTTCCGCTCCACCCCGTCTCAGGTGGCTTCGACCGAGCAGGTCTCCACGGACATTTCCGAATTGGGCGATGAGCGGCTACGAGCTGATGTCAGGGACGGAGACCATCCATCGGTTCCGGCCAGCATGGTTGCGGCGTCCAAGGATTCTACACAGTCGGCGACTGAAGCCACTGGTACCCGGCTGCAGGAAATGGATGGTTCGACACAATCTTCAATACCAACCGACATGGCGCAGCAAGCGCCTCCGCTACAGATCGATGCACAGCAACAGCAGCCAAAAGGATCTTCGACTGACTCAACGGTATCTTCAGAGGTCGCGGCGGCGGCAGTAATAGCGCTCAGTCAGCCGGGTCATGGAACAAAAGAGGGTGATACGGGCAGCGGTCGCAGGCAGGGTAGTGCCGCTGCACCACAAACAGACCTGCCCAGGAGTGATGACTGGTGGCTGACCCAGCCGGGCAGCCAATTTGCCGTGCAGCTCATGGCGATGCAAGGGCAGGCGGTCAGGGATTATATCGCGCGACACGGGCTGGAGGCCTTCAATATTGCAACCTTCCGGGTCCGGGGTGGTCAACAGGATCTGCTCGCAGCCGCTCTGGGGCCTTTCGCAACCCGTACTGAGGCGGATACGGCGGCCCGGCAGTGGCAACAACGCTTGCCGGGCATCAAACCCTGGGTCAGGAGCGTGGCCTCTATTCAGCAGGTCGTGTCGGGTAATCACCGGCAAGCGATGCCGGACTGGATGGCAGTAGTCGCAAAACATGAGCAAGCCCTGTTAAAACAGCGGCCGCAAGACTATGCGGTGCAACTGATGGCCATGGATCAGGCGACGGTCACCGGATTTGTCGCAAAATACGGACTGACCGATCGGGTCATGTATTTTCGTACCCGTTCCGGCGGCCGGGTCGTATATGCCGCACTACTGGGTTCGTACCCCAGTCGCCAGCAGGCCGAGGAGGCCGGCCAGCTGATTGCACAGCAGACCAGGGGGGTGCGTCCGTGGGTGCGTAGCCTGGCATCGGTACAACAGGTCATACGAACCCGCCCTGATCATCCCCGCTGACGACCGATAATCACCCGATTCCCCGCATTGGCGTTAATTCACTGTTTTTAAAATAATAATATTTTGATTAGGGATATTACGGTAGCCGTCTATATTGAACAGTGGCCTGCCTGTGAGTATAATTGATCTGTTTCGCCCGCGTTCCAGGCTGGCTAGTATTCGGCTGCGTGGAATGGATGAGTAATGTAGCCTGTGAATTCCATTAACAGCTATCGAAAGCGTTTCCAGCCTGGTGGTTATGGACGCGCAGGGCGGCTTTAACGGCAAAGCTTCCCGGTAGCCGGTAGTTAAATCTTGCTTTCCCTGCCCGCAGGGGTGCGCTCGTAGTTCCTTGAATACGGAAATATTGTGATGATGGATAAAACAAATCGCTCTTTGCGGCCCGACAGACAGGGTCTGTATGATCCGGGCAATGAACATGATGCGTGTGGCGTTGGTTTTGTTGCCCACGTCAAGGGACAGATAAATCACCAGATTATTCGTCAGGGCCTACAGATTCTGGAGAACCTGACGCATCGTGGCGCCACCGGTGCTGATCCGCTGGCCGGTGACGGCGCCGGGATATTGATCCAGATGCCGGACGAATTTCTGCGACGCGAGGCTAAGGGCAATGCCATAGCACTGCCGCCATGCGGCCATTACGGCGTGGGTATGTTGTTCTTACCCCGGGACAAGCAGGCACGCGCGGAATGCGAGCGTGTTATTAAAGAATGTATCCGTTCAGAGGGTCAGCAGTTACTGGGCTGGCGTGATGTGCCGACCTGTAATGAGGGATTGGGCGAAGGTGTCAGGGCCGTCGAACCCTGTGTGCGCCAGGTCTTTATCGCCCGCGGTGATCAATGTGTCGACCAGGATGCCTTTGAACGCAAGTTGTTCGTGATACGAAAACAGGCCGAGCATGCGATCCAGGTCCTGCAGCTGGACGAGATGTTCTATGTGCCGTCATTGTCCAGTCGCGTGTTAGCTTACAAGGGTATGCTGCTGTCGCATCAGGTCGGTGAATATTATCCTGACCTGAATGATGAAAGCATGGTCTCGGCGCTGGCGCTGGTTCATCAGCGTTTTTCCACCAATACGTTTCCTTCATGGGATTTAGCCCAGCCGTTCCGGATGATTGCGCATAACGGTGAAATCAATACCGTACGCGGTAATGTCAACTGGATGGCGGCGCGCCGTCATGCGATGTCGTCGCAGGTCCTGGGAGAAGACCTGGATAAATTGTGGCCGCTGATCGATGAAGGACAGTCCGATTCAGCCTGTTTCGATAACGCCCTGGAACTGCTGGTGGCCGGTGGCTATTCAATGGCTCACGCCATGATGTTGCTGATCCCGGAGGCCTGGGCCGGTAACCCGTTAATGGATGATAAGCGCCGTGCCTTTTATGAATACAATGCCGCGCTGATGGAACCGTGGGACGGTCCGGCCGCGGTGGCATTTACCGATGGTCGTCAGATCGGCGCGACGCTGGATCGGAACGGCCTGCGCCCGGCACGTTATCTGATCACCAATGATGACCTGGTGGTGATGGCTTCGGAGATGGGTGTCCTCAATATTCCGCAGCACAAGATCGTCAAGAAATGGCGATTGCAACCCGGCAAGATGTTTCTGATCGATATGGAGCAGGGCCGGATCATCGATGATGCCGAGCTGAAGGCTGAACTGGCCAATGCTTATCCGTACCAGCAATGGCTGGACGAGACCCAGATAGTATTAAATAACCTGCCCACGGCCGCCCAGGGTGATGACGCTGGTAATGGTACCTTGCTGGATCGCCAGCAGGCCTTTGGCTATTCCCAGGAAGATCTGAAGTTTCTGATGACCCCGATGGCCGTAACCGGTCAGGAAGCGACCGGATCGATGGGTGCCGATAACCCGGTCGCGGTGTTATCCAACAAGGCCAAACCGCTGTTCAATTATTTCAAGCAGAATTTTGCCCAGGTGACCAATCCGCCCATCGATCCGATTCGCGAGGAACTGGTAATGTCACTGGTGTCATTGATCGGCCCGCGTCCGAACCTGCTGGGCCTGGATGAGGCCGGCAGCCACAAACGCCTTGAGGTCCATCAGCCGGTATTGACCAATGATGACCTGGAGCGCATTCGTCACATCGAAGAACATACCGATGGCGCCTTTCGCACCCGGACGCTGGATATCTGTTATGCCGCTGATCTCGGTGCGAGCGGTATGGAGTCGGCACTGAATAGCCTGTGTACGCTGGCCGAAGAGTCCGTCATAGAGGGGCACAATATTCTGATCCTGTCGGATCGCGGCGTCAGCGCCGAGCGCCTGCCCATTCCGGCGTTACTGGCGACGGCGGCGGTACACCAGCATCTTGTGCGTACCGGGCATCGAACCGAATCCGGACTGGTCATCGAAACCGGTGCCGCCCGCGAAGTGCATCATTTTGCGGTACTGGCCGGTTACGGCGCCGAGGCCATCAATCCCTATCTGGCGTTCGAGACGCTGGCCTCCATGTGCGCGGAATTTCCGAACGATATCGATACCGCCGAGGCCGAGACCCGTTACATCAAGGCCGTTGGCAAGGGTTTACTGAAGGTCATGTCCAAGATGGGAATATCGACCTATCAGTCCTACTGTGGCGCGCAGATCTTCGATGCAGTGGGTTTGTCGACTGAATTTGTCGAGCGTTTCTTCACCGGTACCGCGACCAGCATCGAGGGCATCGGGCTGGCGGAGGTCGCCGCTGAAGCGGCCCAGTGGCACCGTGACGCCTACGGGGATTCGCCCATCTATCGCGATGCCCTGGATGTCGGCGGCGACTATGCCTACCGGATTCGGGGCGAGTCGCATGTCTGGACCTTTGACACGATAACCAGGTTACAGCATGCAACCCGCGCCAATGACTACAAGACCTATGCCGAATATGCCCGGCTGATCAATGAACAGAATGAAGCGTTAACGACGCTGCGCGGATTGTTTTCATTTAACAAGGCTGACGTTCCTGTGCCTCTCGAAGAAGTGGAGCCGGCGAGTGAGATCGTTAAACGATTTGTGACCGGGGCGATGTCATTCGGTTCGATATCCTATGAAGCTCACAGCACTCTGGCCATTGCCATGAACCGCATCGGTGGTAAATCCAATACCGGTGAGGGTGGTGAGGAGCCGGAGCGTTTTAATCCATTGGCCAACGGTGATTCCATGCGCTCAGCTATCAAACAGGTGGCATCGGGCCGGTTTGGCGTCACCACCGAGTATCTGGTCAATGCCGATGACATCCAGATCAAGATGGCCCAGGGCGCCAAGCCGGGCGAGGGTGGACAGTTACCCGGGCACAAGGTCAATGAGGTCATCGCCAAGGTCCGTCATTCAACCCCGGGTGTCGGTCTGATCTCGCCACCGCCGCATCACGATATCTATTCGATCGAGGACCTGGCACAGTTGATCTTTGATCTGAAAAATGTCAATCCCGGCGCGCGTATCAGCGTCAAACTGGTATCCGAGGTCGGTGTCGGCACCGTGGCGGCCGGCGTCTCCAAGGCCCACGCCGATCATGTCACGATCGCCGGTTATGACGGCGGTACCGGTGCCAGTCCGCTGACATCGATCAAGCATGCCGGTTCGCCGTGGGAGATCGGTCTGGCCGAAACACACCAGACGCTGGTGATGAACAAACTGCGTGGCCGCATCGTGGTGCAGGTCGACGGCGGCATGCGGACCGGGCGTGATGTCGTGATCGGCGCTTTACTGGGTGCCGATGAGTTCGGTTTTGCCACGGCGCCGTTGATCGTCGAGGGTTGCATCATGATGCGCAAGTGTCATCTGAATACCTGTCCGGTCGGCGTCGCCACCCAGGACCCGGTACTGCGTAGACGATTTACCGGTAAGCCGGAGCATGTGGTCAATTATTTCTTCATGGTCGCTGAGGAGATCCGCCAGTTGATGGCCGAACTGGGTTTCCGCACATTCAATGACATGATCGGACGCAGCGACAAACTGGAAATGCGTGGTGCCATCGATCACTGGAAGGCCAAAGGTCTGGACTATTCGCACATATTGCATCGTGTCGATGCCGGCCCAGATGTCGCCGTCTACCACTGCGAGCAGCAGGATCACGGGCTTGAGAAGGTGCGTGACAATGAACTGATCAAACTGGCGCAACCGGCCCTGGAACAGGGTGAGGCCGTCAAGATAGATACTCCGATTGTCAATGTTGACCGCAGTTTCGGCGCCATGCTTTCAGGCCGCATTGCCGAACGTTACGGCTACAAGGGACTGCCCGAGGATACTATTCATATCACGGCCCGTGGCATCGCCGGCCAGAGTTTTGGCGCCTTCGCCGCCAGGGGCGTCAGTATTGAACTGATCGGTGAGGCCAATGACTATGTCGGCAAAGGCCTGTCCGGTGGTCGACTTGTCATCTATCCGCCGTCGGAGTGCCCGATCATTGCCGAAGAAAATATCATCGTCGGCAATACCGTTCTCTATGGTGCGATCAGTGGCGAGTGTTATTTCCGCGGTGTTGCCGGCGAACGGTTTGCCGTGCGCAATTCAGGCGCTACGGCGGTCATTGAGGGTGTTGGCGATCATGGCTGCGAATATATGACCGGCGGCATCGTCGTCGTCCTTGGCCAGACCGGACGAAATTTTGCCGCCGGCATGAGTGGTGGTATTGCCTATGTCCTCGATGAGGCGGGTGATTTCGAACAGCGTTGCAATCTGGCCATGGTCGAACTGGAGCCGATTACGGCGGAAGACGTGGCTTCGGAGGAGCTGGAGCAGGGCGGCGAACTGGAAGCTCATGGACGTGTCGATATCAGTCATGATATGACCCGCTTTGATGCCCAACGCCTGCATAACCTGATCGAAAGGCACAAGCACTATACCAACAGCAGCCGCGCTGCCGAGATCCTCGCTGACTGGGATCGCTATCTGCCGCGCTTCGTCAAGGTGATGCCGGTCGATTACCGACGTGCGCTGCAGGAAATGCAACAAAAGCAGGTTGCCGGTGCGGTTGCCAGCGGTAAGGGAGGGCAATAGTCTCATGGGCAAGCCGACCGGGTTTATAGAGATCCTGCGCCAGGACCGGGCCTACAAACCGGTACCTGAACGGATACAGCATTTTAAGGAATTTGTCATTCCGCTCAGCGACAAGCAACTCAGTAACCAGGGTGCACGGTGCATGGATTGCGGCATTCCGTTCTGTCATCAGGGTTGTCCGGTCAATAATATTATTCCGGACTGGAATGACCTCGTTTACAAAGGCCAATGGCAGGAGGCCTTGACGGTGCTGCATTCAACCAATAATTTTCCGGAATTCACCGGCACTATCTGTCCCGCGCCGTGTGAGGCGGCCTGTACATTGAATATCGTCGATTTGCCGGTGACCATCAAGACAATTGAGAATGCCATCGCCGATCGCGGCTGGGAGGAAGGCTGGATTAAGCCCGAGCCCGCCGAACACCCGAGCGGCAAGTCGGTCGCCGTCGTCGGCTCCGGGCCCGCCGGCATGGCCTGTGCCCAACAACTGGCCCGCAGCGGGCATGCGGTCACCTTGTTCGAGAAGGAAGATCGTATCGGTGGTTTACTGCGCTATGGCATCCCTGATTTCAAACTCGACAAGACTAAAATCGACCGCCGCGTTCAGCAGATGGTGGCCGAGGGAGTAGAGATGCGCACCTCCTGTCATATCGGCGTCGATATCGGTTTCCAGCAACTGCTGGATGACTATGACGCCATCGTGCTCAGCGGTGGCAGTGAAAAACCGCGTGACCTGCCGGTAACCGGCCGCGAACTCGACGGGATTCACTATGCGATGGATTTTCTGCGCCAGCAAAACAAGCGGGTTGCCGGCGATACCATTGCCGCTGGCAGGAGTATCAGCGCCGAAGGTAAACACGTTATTGTTATCGGCGGCGGTGATACCGGCTCGGATTGCATCGGCACGTCGATACGGCAGAAGGCGGCATCGGTGACACAGATTGAAATCATGCCCCGACCACCGGAACGGGAAGACAAGGGCCTGACATGGCCGGAGTGGCCGAACAAGATGCGTACATCCAGTTCCCAGCAGGAAGGGGTCGAGCGCGACTGGTGTGTGGCGACCAGGGCCTTCAGCGGCGAGGATGGCAAGATTAACACCTTACAGGCCATACGTGTCGAATGGCAAAAGGACGACAATGGCGGCTGGAAGATGAAAGAGATCGCCGGGAGTGAATTTGAACTCAAGGCGGACCTGGTCTTGCTGGCCATGGGTTTCGTACACCCGATCCACGAAGGTCTGGTGCAACAATCCGATGTGGCACTGGATGGTCGTGGTAATGTTCGTGCCGACACCGATAACTACCAGACCTCGATCGCCAAGGTATTTGCCGCCGGCGATATGCGCCGTGGCCAGTCACTGGTTGTGTGGGCGATCCGTGAAGGACGTCAGGCTGCCCGCGCCGTGGACGAATACCTGATGGGTCACTCCGAGTTGCCGCGATGACGACACTACAGAATGATCGCCTGCTGCGCGCACTGATGCGTCAGCCGGTCGACAAGACACCGGTATGGATGATGCGCCAGGCCGGTCGTTATCTGCCGGAGTACCGTGCCACGCGTGAAAAGGCCGGCAGCTTTATGGATCTGTGCAGGAACCCGGATCTGGCCTGTGAAGTGACACTACAGCCACTGGAGCGTTATCCCCTCGATGCGGCCATCCTGTTTTCAGACATCCTGACGATACCCGATGCTATGGGACTGGGACTGAACTTCACCGCCGGGGAAGGGCCGCATTTTGAACGGCCGGTTCGTACCCAGGCCGATGTCGATGCCATCGGCATCCCGGATCCGGAGGATGAACTGGCCTATGTCATCGATGCCGTGCGCGTTATCCGCCGCGAATTGAACGGCCGGGTACCGCTGATCGGTTTTTCCGGCAGTCCGTGGACGCTGGCGACCTATATGGTCGAAGGTGGCGGCACCAAGGAGTTTGGCAAGGTTAAAGGCATGCTGTTCGATGCCCCGCAGACATTGCATCAGTTGCTCGACAAGCTGGCGCAGTCGGTCATTGTTTATCTGAATGCGCAGATAGCCGCCGGCGCCCAGGCCGTGATGATCTTCGATACCTGGGGCGGGGTGCTGACGCCGCGTGATTACCGCGAGTTTTCACTGCAGTATATGCAACAGATCGTCGCCGGACTCAAACGTGTTGATTATGGCCGCGATGTGCCGGTGGTGCTGTTCACCAAGGGTGGCGGCGCCTGGCTGGAAGATATGGCGGCCACCGGCTGTGACGCCCTGGGTCTGGACTGGACCATTACGCTCGCCGAGGCCCGTGCCCGGGTCGGTGACCGGGTCGCGTTGCAGGGCAATATGGATCCCTGCGTCCTGTATGCATCACCCGAACGTATCCGTCAGGAGGTAGCGACGATACTGGAAAGTTTCGGTCACGGCAGCGGCCATGTTTTCAATCTGGGTCATGGTATTCATCAGCATATCGATCCACAGCATGCCGGTGCGTTTATCGACGCGGTGCATGATTTGAGTGGCCCTTACCATCAACTGACAGCCGCCCAGGAGGCCTGAACATGGACGATATCATGGATATGCCCAGTCCGTTTGCGCAGCCGCAGTCGCCACCCGAGTTGCCGCCGGAGTTTGAGAAGCTGCGGCATATGGAGGCCTTTTCCGAAGCCATGTTCAATCGCATTATCGAGTTTCAGGAAAAACAGCATAAAGCCTGGGATGCCGATCAGCCTTTTGGCGAACGTATCACCGACCTGCCGCTGCATGCGTTGATTTTCAGCAATCCTGACCGGGACCCGCAAACGCATGCGGCAACGATCGCCCCGTTTTATCCGCTGCGGGGCGAGATGCAACAGATCGCGCATTGCATTAAACAGCTTGATGATGACAAGGGTAAGGTCAGGGTGTGTGACCTGCACCCGGGTAACGGCTTTTTAGGCAGCCTGCTGGCCCGTGAAGGCGTGACGGTTTTCGGTCTGCAGGATGATAGGCACAAACCGAATCAGATCCCGTCATTTTATGATGTCGACTGTTATCAATTCGTCAGTGATGATCTGACCAGCGTCGAATGTGATGTTGTGTTCTCGGCGTGGATGCCCGCCGGTAAAAACCGGACGCCGGAGATCGTGGCGCGCAACCCGAAGTTAATAATATTTATCCATACCGATCATATCGATGAATCCAGCGGCCAGCATCAGACCGGTACCGCCGAGGCCTTTGTAGATCTGCCGGCTTCCTATAAACAGATACTGGAATGGACCATCGAACGTCCACAGGATCTACTCAACGAGGTGTGGCCTGAACTGACACCCAATATCGCCGAAACCCGCCGTGTACGGATTTATGCCGATGCCCCCTGGCATGGGATCGATGTGGGGTCGGGACTACAGCCTGAATCACCGTATCCCTGGGAAATAGAACTCGATATGGCCCTGACCGCTTATCAGGCCAAGATGATGTTGCGTGATCAGGGTTATCCGGTATGACGGTTTGTTGATGAAAGTCATGCGCCGATATATCTGTGTGGCGTTGGTACTGGTGCTGGGTCTGTTACAAAGCGGATGTGGTGAGACACAGCAGACCGATGATCAGGCGGCGGCATTGATCAATCAATATTATCTGGCCCTGAAAGATGGTGAGAACAAAAAGGCCGTGGCTATGTATCCGGACGACGTGCAGGTTCAATGGCAGCTCTTCCTTAAACAGGCCGAGATGGATCGTGGTGTTGTCAAACATTACGTCATTGAATCTATTGAACCCAGTACCGTCTATAGCGGCAGGTATTACATCGCTACCGTGAGGGTGACCGGGCGTAAGGCCAACACCGGTTTTAACAGCGAATCCACCGAGATCGTCACAGCCTTTCACAAGCTATCTGAAGACCGGGCCTATATCGTTTCACACAAGATCAAATCCGTTCACTGATCATCTGCTGCCGGCGAAAATCGCCTGGTTGTCGATGGCTCCAGAAAGCGATCCAGGCGTCGATAGGAAATCGCTTCACTCAGATGTCTGGAGGCGATCGTCCGTGACTTATCGAGATCGGCAATCGTTCGCGCTACCTTCAGAATGCGGTGGTAGGCACGTGCCGACAGTCCCAGTTGCTCGCAAGCCGCTTCCAGCAGCAGGCGTTGATCCGCTGTCAGCTGGCAGTACTGTTGGATGTCACGGCTGGTCATCAGATTGTTAGCTTTTCCGCAACGTTGCAACTGAAGCCATCGCGCGCGCCGGCTTTGATCGCGTAGCGTGTGACTGTTAGGTGTATTGACACCCTGTTGCAGTAAGCTCCCGGTCGGCAGAGCCGGCACCTCGATGTGCATGTCGATGCGATCGAGCAAGGGGCCGGAAATTCTTGCACGATAACGTGCCACCTGTTCGGATGTGCACTGACAGCGGTCGTTGGCGGCACCCAGATAACCACAGGGACAGGGATTCATCGCCGCAAGCAATTGAAAACGGGCCGGGAAAACGGCCTGTTGTGTCGCGCGTGATATATGGATCCGACCGGATTCCAGTGGTTCACGTAATACCTCCAGGACCCGGCGATCAAATTCAGGTAATTCATCCAGGAACATCACGCCGTTATGGGCCAGCGAGATCTCCCCGGGTTTAGGGTGGCTGCCGCCACCGACCAGTGCTACCGCGGAGGCGGTATGATGCGGGCTGCGAAACGGCCGTTGTCGCCACTGTTCCGGATCGAATCCCTGCGCACTGATCGAGTTGATACTGGCGGTTTCAAGGGCCTCCTGTTCGGTCATCGGTGGCAGGATGCCTGGCAGGCGACTGGCGAGCATGGTTTTACCGGTCCCGGGTGGGCCGATCATCAATAGACTGTGGCCGCCTGCCGCGGCGATTTGCAGCGCCCGTTTGGCATGATGCTGGCCACTGATGTCTGCGAGGTCGCGGGTGTCAGCATGATTACTGCCGGGTTCATCAACCGACTCAGGCCGATGTGGTTGCAGTTGCTTTTGTTGATGCAAATGGGCACAGACATCGAGCAAGGTATCGGCGGCCAGGATCGTCGCGTCACTGACCAGTGAGGCTTCTTCGGCGTTATCACGGGCGACGATCAGTGGCCGGCCGGCGTCACGGGCCTTGACTGCGATCGGCAGAATGCCGTGGACAGGTCGTAACTCACCGCTGAGCGCGAGTTCGGCGGCACACTCGTAGTGTTCCAACTCCTTGGCAGGGACCTGTCCCGATGCGGCAAGTATGCCCAGCGCGATGGCCAGATCATAACGTCCCCCTTCCTTGGGCAGGTCGGCCGGTGCCAGGTTGATCGTGATGCGCCGGGCCGGAAATTCAAAATAACCATTGAGTAACGCGCCACGGACGCGATCCTTGCTCTCCTTAACCGCGGTTTCGGGCAGACCGACTATCGACAGGCTGGGGAGACCGTTGGAGAGATGAACCTCTACTGTGACCAGGGGTGCATGGATACCGCTCTGGGCGCGGCAGTACGAGATGGCTAGCGACATCACTGTCGTCCTTTTTCAATCCTTTGAAGGCCCAAGTCTGCGCGGCGTGCCGATGAACGTCAAGCAGCCGCTGCCGGGTTTAATCTGGATGTTGATTATTTATCTGTTGTTCAAGCTCGGACAGCTTCGTTTCCATCGCCTCAAGCCGGGAACGGGTACGCGCCAGCACCGCCTTTTGTACCTCCAGTTCCTCACGGGTGACCAGATCCAGTTTGGCAAAGGCGCTGGTCAGGACCGCACGCATGTTTTTTTCGATGTCCTGTTGCAGGTTACGCGCCCCGTCCGGGAGCGCCTCACCCAGGCGGTGTGCCAGGTCATCAATGGTCTTGTGATCGATCATGTTTACCCCGTCGAATCGTTGCTTAGCGTAAGCATACGAAATTTATCCCGATGGCGCCATGCTGACCGGATGAATGCACCATAATAGTGCTTTGCGTCTGATTTGGGATCCAAAATGGTGCATAAATACCCGGAAAAGATGCCCGAATAAGACATAACAATTTGATATTATTTACTATTTTACTCTTGGCATGGTCGCTGCAATAAAGCGGTTGTCAGTGTATTAATAAATTATGAGGATACTGTTATGAAAATGGTTAGCGCAATTATCAAGCCTTTCAAGCTTGATGACGTCCGTGAAGCCCTGTCCGAGATCGGTGTGCAGGGTATCACCGTGACGGAGGTCAAGGGATTCGGGCGTCAGAAGGGACACACCGAATTATATCGTGGAGCCGAATATGTGGTTGATTTCCTGCCCAAGGTCAAGATCGAGGCCGCCGTCAGTGATGGCATGCTGGATCAGGTGATCGAGGCCATAACCAAAACGGCCCAAACGGGGAAGATCGGGGATGGAAAGATATTCGTCGCCAGTCTTGAAGATGCCATACGTATCCGCACCGGTGAGACCGGTGATGATGCCCTTTAATGACCGCTAGAGGACAGTAAGATGGAAAATCAGATTTTTGAATTACAGTACGCAATCGACACCTTTTATTTCCTGGTGATGGGCGCACTGGTGATGTGGATGGCGGCGGGTTTCGCCATGCTCGAATCCGGACTGGTGCGGGCCAAGAACACAACGGAGATACTAACAAAGAATATCCTGTTGTTTGCCATATCCTGCACCATGTATATGGTCTGTGGTTACCACATCATGTATGACGGTGGATACTTCCTGGCCGGTCTTGCCGGTGGTGAGACTCTGGTCGAAGATGCATTGGCGGCCTCCGTCGAGAATGGCTTTGGCGGTGGTTCGGTTTATGCCGGAGCATCGGACTTCTTTTTCCAGGTGGTCTTCGTAGCCACGGCGATGTCGATTGTTTCCGGCGCCGTTGCCGAACGCATGAAGTTGTGGTCCTTCGCCCTGTTTGCGATCGTCATGACCGGTTTCATCTATCCGATGGAAGGCGCGTGGACCTGGGGTGGCGTCGATGTGTTTGGCATGTACAGCCTGGGTGATATCGGGTTCTCGGATTTTGCCGGTTCAGGTATCGTGCATATGGCCGGTGCGGCCGCCGCGCTGGCGGGTGTGCTGTTACTTGGCGCCCGTAAAGGCAAGTACGGCGAGGATGGTTCGGTCAGGGCGATTCCGGGTGCGAACTTGCCGATGGCAACGCTGGGTACCTTTATCCTGTGGTTGGGCTGGTTCGGTTTCAATGGCGGATCGGTACTGAAGCTGGGCGATATTGCCAATGCCAACTCGGTGGCGATGGTGTTCGCGAACACCAATGCCGCTGCCGCGGGTGGACTGATTGCGGCCCTGATACTGGCCCGGTTGATGTTCGGCAAGGCCGACCTGACCATGGCCCTGAACGGCGCCCTGGCCGGTCTGGTGGCGATTACGGCCGAGCCTTCAACTCCGTCAGTACTGGCAGCAACACTGATCGGTGGTGTCGGTGGCCTGCTGGTTGTGCCCTCAATCGTGTTCCTCGACAAGCTGAAGATCGACGATCCGGTCGGTGCGATTTCGGTTCATGGCACGGTCGGTATGTGGGGCCTGTTGGCGGTACCGCTGACGAATTCCGGTGCGACTTTCGGCGGCCAGATTGTCGGTCTGCTGACGATTTTAGTCTGGGTCTTTGTCGTCAGTCTCATCACCTGGGCGATTATCAAGGCGATCATGGGTATTCGTGTCAGTGAGGAAGAGGAATACGAAGGCGTGGATCTTGCCGAATGCGGTATGGAAGCCTATCCGGAGTTTACCGGTGCCCAGGGTAGTGGCAAGTAAGGACTCTGTTTACTCGAAAAGGTAGTACTCAAGTAGACAGTGTTGGTGGCATAAGCCTGTAATTATGTCATCAAGCGGGAGCGGGCGGCCAGGGAATGGCCGCCCGTTTTTTTGTGTTACAAGGACGATGGATCCATCGTCGGTCTAATCCAGATGGGCGTGACTGGTATCGCAAAAGGGTGGTGTCCTGGTATGTTTGCACCCGCACAGGGCCACCTGTCTGCCCTGTTCCAGCGTGAATTCCAATGGGGTAAACTCGGTACCGGCATGTGAGCCATCACAGAACGGTTGCTGGGCGGAACGACCGCAGGTGCAAAATTCATAGGTACCAGCCTCCAGTGTGCGGATATAGGGTCCCCTCTGCGCTATTTCGGGTTCTGCCATGATGACCTCCAATTGACTATAATAAAACGTGTGTTGTCTGGTGAGCACTGGAGTCCGATAACCTCCCGGGTGCGTCAGAAAGCGTATCGTACTCAGGATAGAACTCGCAGGCAAATCAGACGATGACTGAATATAATTATCAAGCCGCCACGCCGGAGGCTGAGGTCGATTCCCGGTCGGATCTGCCGGGGGGACGTAATGTCCTCGCCGTCGAGGGTTTACCGGTCGGTGATCTGGAAGCGGTCACGCTGAGCGTTGCCGGCGGTCAGTGTGTGGCGATCGGCGGCACCTCCGGCAGTGGAAAAACCCGCCTCTTACGTGCCATTGCCGATCTCGACCCCGTCCCCGGGCACATTGAATATCGAATGACACTGGCCGGCAGGGATCATCTGCACTTTAGCGGCGCCGAATGGCGTCGTCGCGTGGCTTATGTCGCCGCCGAAAGTCAATGGTGGTTTGATGATGTTGCCCGGCATTTCAGTGTTACACCGGACGCGGAGCACTATCAGGCGCTGGGGCTTGATATCAGTATTCTGCAACGTCCTGTCAGTCACCTGTCCACCGGCGAGCGGCAGCGACTGGCGCTGTTGCGGGTGCTGGTACAGCAGCCGCAGGTACTGCTACTGGATGAACCGACCGCCAGCCTGGATCCGGTAGCGGCGCGGGCGGTGGAGCAGGTGATTGAAGATTATCGTCAGCGGCATCAAGCCGCTGTCCTCTGGGTCAGCCATGACCCGGCACAGATACAGCGCGTCAGTCAGCGCTACCTTCGTCTCGACCAAGGGCGTCTGATCGAGCAGGCGGCCAGGGTATGAACGGCCTCGTCATGCTGACAGCGGCTGATCTGAGTCTGGCCGCCTTGTTGATCCTGGCACTGGCCACGTTGTCGTTGTTGATGGGGCTGGGCCTGGTGCGCTCTTTGGTGATCGCGTCACTGCGCACGGTTATACAGTTGATCCTGATAGGCCTGGTGTTGAAGGCCGTGTTCGCCCATGTCAATCCTTTATGGATCGTCGTAATCGCACTGACGATGCTGCTGGTGGCCGGGCGCGAGGTCATGGCCAGGCAACAACGGCGGTTTCAGGGCTGGTGGGGGTTTGGCCTCGGTGCTACGGCGATGTTTGTCTCGACTTTCACGATTACCGTGTTGGTGTTACTGGTCATCGTTCAGCCCGTGCCGTGGTATACCCCGCAGTATGCAATCCCGCTGCTCGGCATGATGTTTGGCAATACGATGAATGGCATCGCCCTGGGCCTGGACCAACTGACCCAGCAGGCCTGGCAGCAACGTGCCGTTATCGAGGCCAGGCTGGCCCTGGGTCAGGAATCGCACCAGGCCATCGCCGAGATCCGCCGTGACAGTGTTCGTACCGGTCTGATTCCGATGATCAATGCTATGGCCACCGCCGGGCTGGTAAGTTTGCCGGGCATGATGACTGGCCAGATACTCGCCGGGATCGATCCGGTCAAGGCGGTCAACTACCAGATTCTGATTATGTTTATGGTTACGGCGGGTACAGGATTCGGCACAATTGCCGCCATAGTAATAGGCGCCCGGCACTTGTTTGACGTGCGGCAGCGGCTGCGTCTGGAGCGCCTGAATTCGGACGAATATCACGCAGATCGAGAGTTTTAACTGTATGAAATTACTAGGGAAAAAAAATCAACAGCGGGCGATGACGGCCTTACTGGTGGTATTGATGATGACCTCGGGAGCCTTATGGGCGCGCGGGGCCTACAAGTGGATCGATGACAATGGCGTGGTCCATTATAGTGACCGGATGCGTGGCAGCGAAGCCAGCGTCATCAGCGTGGATATCGATGAGCCGGAAGCGGACGCGGACAATAACAGCCAGTCCGACGAGGAAAATACCCCGGATCCCGCCAGCGACGAGGAACAGATGGTCGCCAATGCCAAGGCCGAAAAGAAACAGAAAGCGCTTCGTAAGGCCAACTGTGCCAAGGCCCGGGAACAACTGGCGACCAATGAAAGCATGTCACGCATGTACCGTGTCGGCAAAAATGGCGAACGCGAATACCTGAATGACAAGCAACGCGCAGATGTGATTCGACGTTCGGTCGATTCGGTCAAATACTGGTGTGACTGACCGCCAGTCCGGCACCGGCCCTGTCCGGCGTTAACACGACAGCGGCTGTAACGGGTCGTCAACCCCGACAAGACTCAGGCAAGATTCCAGGTACCCATGAACTCAGGTTGTGCCAGCGCCGCCTGGTGTATGGCCTCATTATAATAGCGGGTGGCAAAATGTCGCCCGGCGCAATCCTGATTACGGAACCGGTTTAAATCCGTGTCCGCATCCCGGGCCGCCATTGTTGCACTCCACCAGCCGGAAGGATAGACGCACTGGGGAAAATTCAGGGTGTGCCGTGATACAAAACCGGCCGCGGCCATGGCCTGGTGCATATCTTCGATAATGTGGCGGTGAAACAGCGGTGATTCACTCTGCTGTACCAGGATGCCGCCCGCCGACAATGCCCGATGACAATCACGAAAAAACCCTGCCGAAAACAGGCCTTCGGCCGGACCGATCGGGTCAGTGCTGTCGACAATAATCAGGTCGTAGCTGCCGGCCCTGGCATCCTTCAGCCACTGGATGCCGTCATCGAAATGCAGCCGGGCGCGGGGGTCGTCATTGGCTGTACACAGTTCCGGGAAATACCGTTCCGCCAGCCGGGTCACCTGTTCATCGATATCGACCTGCCAGGCCTCAAGCACCGTGTCATGTTTCAACACCTCCTGCAACGTGCCACAGTCCCCGCCACCGATGATCAGCACCCGTTCGGGCCGTGCATGACTGAACAGTGCCGGGTGAGTCAGCATCTCGTGGTAGAGAAAATTATCGCGACTGGAGAGCATGACAAAGCCATCGATAACCATCAGGTTGCCGAAGGCCTCGGTGGCATAGATTTCGATCAGCTGATAGTCACTCCGGACCTCGGCCAGCTTGTCCTTGATGCGTAATGAGAAGGCTGAGCCGGCTTCGCTGCAGACCTCGGTAAACCAGTTGTCGTCCACTGTCATAACTACCCCGTCTAAGACCTGTTGGATTTGCAGTTGCACTCTTCGGCGCATTATAAACGGCATGGTCGGCAGGGCAAGGCGCCGTGGTCTATTGGCCGGGGACAGGCCACAATGAGGCTTTGCCGATCGTGCCAGTGCTTGTAAGATGCGCAGGTATGGGCCAGCGGTCACCGGCCGGTAACAGGATGGAACAATGTCTGAGTGGAATATTGCCAGGGCCCGGGATATCTACAGTATCAAGCACTGGAGCGATGGATATTTCGATATCAATGAGGCCGGCCACCTGGTAGCCAGCCCGCGGCGTAGCAACGGCGGAACGATAGACGTGTATGAACTGGTCGACGAAATGCATCAGGCCGGTCTGTCGCTGCCGGTGCTGTTACGCTTTACCGATATCCTGCATGATCGCGTTACCGATTTGTGTCAGGCCTTTGAGGCCGCCATCGGCCAGCATGCATACCAGGGTCGTTTCTGCGCCGTCTATCCGATCAAGGTTAATCAACAGCGCCACGTCATCGATGAGGTGTTGTCGACCTTTGACGCCCCGGCCGCTGACAGCGGTCTGCCGCGTGTCGGCCTGGAGGCAGGCAGCAAACCGGAGTTGATGATCGTGCTGGCCCAGGCCGGCAGCCGCGGGGCGACGATCATCTGCAACGGATACAAGGATCGTGAATATATCCGCCTGGCGTTGATCGGCCGCCGGCTCGGCTACCGCATCCATCTGGTGGTGGAAAAACTGTCGGAACTGGAGCTGATTATCCGCGAGGCACAGGCCATGGGCATCAAACCGATGCTCGGCATGCGGGCGCGGCTGACGTCGATCGGCAAGGGTAACTGGCAGAATACCGGCGGAGAAAAATCCAAGTTCGGCCTGTCATCGAGCCAGATGCTGGCAATGCTTCGGCGTTTGCGTGAGGCCGGCCTGCTCGACTGTCTGCAACTGCTGCATGTCCATCTCGGTTCCCAGATTGCCAACCTGCGCGATATCCGCGCCGGTATGCAGGAGGCGATGCGCTGTTATGCCGATCTGGTGAAGCTTGGCGCACCGCTGGCCAGTCTCGATGTCGGCGGCGGCCTGGGTGTCGATTACGAGGGTACCCGCTCACGCAGCTATTGTTCGATGAATTATTCATTGCAGGACTATGCCGATAGCATTGTTTCCATCGTCACCGAACTCTGTAACGAGGGCCGGTTGCCGCACCCGGATATTATTACCGAATCGGGACGGGCAATGACCGCCCATCACGCGGTGCTGGTGACCAATGTCATCGATGTCGAGCTCCAGCCCGAGCAGGTGCCGGAGGCGGAGGCCGACGATGAAGTACCGGTCATCAGGGATCTTCGTGCGTGCCTGGCCGATGACGGTCGGCGCACCGTGACCGAACGCTATCACGATGCCGTGTATGGCCTGACGCAGGCGCGCGAACTGTTCACCCAGGGGCGGTTGACGCTGGCACAGCGCGGTCTGGCCGAGCAGATCTATTTTGCCATCTGCCACCGACTGCGCCCGTTGCTGCAGTCGGCCTCGCGTGCGCATCATGAACTTCTGGATGGGATCAATGACCAGCTGGCCGACAAGGTGTTCTGCAATTTTTCGCTGTTCCAGTCACTGCCCGATGTCTGGGCCATCGAACAGGTATTCCCCATCGTACCCTTGCATCGCCTCGATACCCGGCCAGAGCGCCGCGCCGTCATTACCGATATCACCTGCGATTCAGACGGCCGTATCGATCACTATGTCGATAACGAGGGCGTCGAGGCCAGCCTGCCGTTGCACGACTGGCACACGGACCAGCCATACCTGCTGGGCATCTTTATGGTCGGCGCCTATCAGGAAATCCTCGGCGATTGTCATAACCTGTTTGGTGATACGAACTCGGCCAATGTCGAGTTACTGGCCGATGGCAGCCATCGCCTGTATGCGCAGCGTGCCGGTGACAGTGTCGACAGCGTCCTGCGCGCGGTCGATTTCGATGTCATCGAACTGACTGCCATCTACCGCCAGCAGGTCGAGGGCAGCCGGTTGTCGACAGTGGAACAGCAGCAGTACCTGGAAGAGCTGGTGGCCGGGCTGGAAGGGTATACGTATCTTGAAGATTAGGACTTAGGACTTAGGACTTGGGATTGGGTAATGAGTGATGGGTGAGAGGAGTGTAGCAGCGGCTGAGCCGCGATAATCGCTGAGTGCTGAGTGCTGAGTGCTGAGTGCTGAGTGCTGAGGACCTCTCGGCTTGTCATTTCGAACCGAAGGGAGAAATCCCCTGTCTGATCCGGATAAATGCAAGCAATCGGCACGTATTATCTGAATAAAAAATTCATTTGTGGTAGTTATGAAACTGTTGTTTCCCTTCTGTTGCGTAAACCCTTACTAAAATTGTTGAATCCGTAGGGTCGTGGCGAGCATACTGATATCCATGAACCGTTTACGTCAGTTCCCGTGCGTGAAAGCAATCCCGCTTTTATGGCTGCTGCTAGCACTGCCGGCCTGGGTCGATGTCCGGGCCGAATCCCCGGAGCGCCGCCGCGATCAGTTTGGTACCGAGTTCGGTTATTACATCTATCCGATTGGTGGAGATATTCCCGGGCTTGGCAGTGCCCAGGGCCTGGGTGCCACGGTGCTGAATATCGATGATACGGATGCCGACTTCACTTCTTTTGCCATTAACGGGGATTTTTCAGCACGGGGCGCCGCGTTCCTGGATATGCATCTGATTGAAAAGCGCCTGTTGCTGGATGTTGGTGCCTACGATTATCAGGTGGCGCCGCTGGCCTATCGGCGCGGCATGCAGACGAGTGAGGACGATTATCTGTTGCCGGAAGCGGAAGGTCAGTACCTGATCGGGCAGTTGACGTTAAGCTATGATGATCGTCGTTATGAGGGGTATTACCGGCTCTTTGTCGGTGATGACCGGCTGTTGTCAGTACGCGACAATCAGGGTACTGCCTTCAGCTCAGTGGATACGGCCAGGCACCGCGTGCAGTCACAATCCATTGGTTTCAGTATCGATCTTACCGATGACCGACTGGATCCGCGTCAGGGCTATCGCCATGAACTGAGCCTGAGCATGCCGAAGATCGATGATCCCTATCGGAGTGACTATATCAGCACCGATTACAACTTCACCGCCTATAAACCATTCCGGCATCAGGATACGCTGGCACTGAATCTGTTTTATTCAAAGGCCGTGATTATCCATAAGGCCAGCACCAATTACACAGAGCTGCAGAATGCTATCGGTCTGGACTGTGCCTCGCGGCCCGTTTCGGAACAGGCGGATTGTTATAACCTGGAACAGGATTATCTTAACGACGTGATCGCCAGCAATAAATACGGCAATGCCACGGCCCTGGGCGGCACCCAGCGATTGCGCTCGTTCGCCAATGGCCGCTATCATGCCGGCCAGGCGGCATTCGCCGGTGCCGAATACCGCTGGAACCTGACTGATGAATACACGCCCTTTAATATCTATATCGCCAAGGGTATTCGCACCGGCCTGCAACTGGTCGTGTTTGCCGAGGCCGGTACAGTCTCCGAACGCAGCGATGATCTGTTTGCTGTTGTCAGGCACAGCATCGGCGTCGGTTTTCGAGCAGTACTGTCAGGTGTCATCATCCGCGCTGACATCGCCAATGGCAACGAAGGCACCGAGTTTGTATTATTCATTAATTATCCGTGGAGCATGTTTTCGGTGGATAATCCGGCATAGAATAAAAGTGATGAGTGAGGAGTATCTCCATTTAGTGTCATCTCGGACCGCCGGTCTTGTGGAACAAGACCGGCGTGTGATTTATGCTGGGAAATGTAAATTACATTTCCCAGTAGAGATCTCATTCGCATAGCGTGGGAACCAGATTAAGCGTAGGAGCGGCTGCGCCGCGATATCCTGGCTGTATAATTTACGGTGACTGAGTAGGAGTAGGTATGGACAGCACGGCACAACTTGTTTGGGGCATGGTCTTCGGGGCCATCGGTTTTGGATTTTTTATCTACGGGAAAAGACAAAAGGCCGTGATGCCATTGATGACGGGGATAGCACTGTTCATCTTTCCGTATTTTGTCACCAATGTATATGTACTCGTGATGCTGGGTTTCGCCCTGATGGCGGTGCCCTATTTTGTCAGGCTGTAAAACGACAGGGGATTAGAATAAATCGAAGGCCTGTTCGATCGTATCCTTGTGCTGGAGTCTCAGAGCTTCATCTTCAGCAGGATATAATCGATATTATGTTGTTTTAATTGCCGCCGTACCGGTTTCAGTGCGGCCATGTCCGGGAATGGGCCGAGGCGGACGCGGTGCCAGGTGTCATTATCATTAATGACAACGGTTTCTATGTCGGCCTCGATGCCGATCAGGGCCAGTCTGGCTTTCAAGGTTTCGGCGTCGGCGGCATTGCGGAATGAGCCGGTCTGTAACACATAGGCCAGATCGGTTTCATGTTGGGGCAGCGCGCGGTTGGCCTGTTCGATAACACTGTCGGGGATCACGACCTCCATTTTCGGCAGCAGGGTATAAAAATCGAAACGCGATTTTTTGGTGTCATCCGGGGCAGGGGTTGCCTGTTGTTTGCCCGTCTTTTTATTGTCCGTATGTTTCACCGTTCGTTCTGCCACGACAGCCGGTGGCGGCCGGGCGATAAAATAGGCGCTGACGGCGATGATCAGGCCGAGACCTAGACCGCACAATAACCACACCCAGCCGGGCATGCCCTTTCGACGACGCGGCTTGTGGGCGGGGCGGCGGCGTTTTTTAGCCGGCGCCTTACGGCGGCTCGATTTATAATCAGCGGTCATGGTTACATGCGCTCGGGAGCGTTCATGCCGAGCAGGTTCAGGCCATTGCGCAACACCTGTCGTGCCGCCAGTATCAGTGTCAGGCGGGCGTTACGCAGCTCGGCATCGGCGATGATGAATTGATGAGCATTATAATAGGTATGAAAATCGGCGGCCAGATCGCGCAGATAAAAGGCGATCAGGTGCGGGTCATATTTTTCCGCCGCCAATTCGATCGTTTCGGGGTAACGCGACAGCGTGCTCAGCAGGACCTTCTCGTGCTCTTCATCCAGGCGCTGCAGATGTTCACGACCGTTGACCGGATCCCAACTGAATCCCTTTTCTTCCAGTTGGCGCATGACGCTACAGATACGGGCGTGAGCGTACTGGACATAGTAGACCGGATTGTCGTTAGACTGCGATTTGGCCAGATCGAGATCGAAGTCCATATGCTGTTCGCATTTACGGCTGACATAAAAGAAACGCGCCGCATCCCTGCCGACCTCGTCACGCAATTCGCGCAGGGTAACGAATTGCCCGCTGCGCGTCGACATCTGCACCTTTTCACCGCCACGGTACAGGTTGGCAAACTGCACCAGCAACACGCTCAATCGATTCGGGTCATAGCCGAGCGCCACCAGCGCAGCCCTGATGCGCGGTACATAGCCATGGTGATCGGCGCCCCAGATATCGATGACCCGTTCATAGCCACGTTCCATCTTGTCCATGTGATAGGCGATGTCCGAGGCGAAATAGGTGGCCTGGCCGTTTTCACGAATGACGACGCGATCCTTTTCGTCGCCGAAGTCGGTCGAGCGGAACCACCAGGCACCGTCCTGCTCGTACAGGTGCTGACCATCCTTCAGCCGCTGCACGACGACATCGACGGCGCCACTGTCGACCAGTGAACGTTCCGAATACCATTGTTCGTAGATGACGCCGAACGCTTCCAGGTCGGCGCGGATGTCTTCAATGATCGTGTTCAGGGCCTGGTCGAACACCAGGCGGTACTGCTCATCACCGAGTACTATCCTGGCGCGCGCGATCAGGGCATCGATATGGGCCTCCTTGTCGCCGTTGCCGTGACCGTCATCGTCGGCGGGCACCCCTTCGAACACCTGTTCGGCTGTGGCTGCCAGGCGTGTGCCATGCGCCGCTATCAGGGCGTCGACGATCTCGAAGATGTACCGGCCCTGATAGCCATTACTGGGAAAGGTAATAGTGACACCCTGTTGCTGTAGATAACGCAACCAGGTGCTGGTGGCGAGGATATCCATCTGCCGTCCGGCATCATTGACATAGTATTCACGATGGACGGTATACCCGGCCTCGATCAGCAGGTCGGCAACGG
>Ga0102952_1000190_pt1 | contig 28256 bp, 27 predicted proteins | sample SalPon2A_C_D1_MG_FD_78506 | JGI IMG/M metagenome (GOLD analysis project Ga0102952, IMG submission 78506) | Soil microbial communities from South San Francisco under conditions of wetland restoration - Salt Pond MetaG R2A_C_D1_MG | ecosystem: Environmental > Terrestrial > Soil > Wetlands | place... | reverse complement strand
TGGGAAGTAGGTTCTATGTCGGTCGTATCAAGCTCATTAAGACCTTCGATATACTCGAGGATATGACCCAGCTGTTCACTAAATCTCTCGAGCTCTTCCTCGTTTATTTCAAGCCGTGCCAGATCCGCAGTCTGTATTACATCTTCTTTAGTTATCTTCATTTTTTACTCCAAGGACCACAATTTAATATTTTATTTCTAACCAATTTAACAGTTTTATCAAATAGAACTGATTCAGTCCTGCTGCTGACTGTTTCGCCCGGAAAGCTCTTCAGCGAAATCCACTATCTTCTTTTCCAGTTTGGTGTTTGTAAAACTATTTATCTCCTGTACGCAGGTAGGGCTTGTGGTATTAACTTCTGTAAGATAACCTCCGACGATATCTATACCTACAAGATATAATTTGTCCTCGACAAGCTTCGACCTAATTGTATCACATATCTCGAAATCCCTCTCACTCATTTCCGCGAGTGCAGGTGTACCCCCTGAATGAAAATTACACCTGAATTCTCCTTCTTCCGGGATCCTCAGGACCGCCCCTATAGGCTCGCCGTTCAGGATTATAACTCTCTTGTCACCTTCGTAAACCCTTTCTATGAACTTCTGGGCCATAACATATGTTTTCCCGAACTGGGTTATACTTTCAAGAATCGCAGTTTGATTCGGGTCGCCTTCCTTAACGAAGAATATCCCTTCACCACCATATCCTTCAAGCGGTTTGACTACGATCTGACCATCTACCGAGTGAAGAAAATCCCTGATCCTGTCTATGTCCTTCGAAACGAAGGTTTCCGGGATGACATCCCTGAAATAGAGGCTGTAAAGCTTTTCGTTGGAATTTCTGATACCCCTGGGATCGTTTATTACAATGCATCTGTTCTCATCAACCATATCAAGGATGTAGGTGGCATATATATAGTCCATATTGAAAGGTGGGTCCTTCCTCATCCATATGACATCAAAGTCTTCCAGGGCATTATCCCGTTTTTCAGCAAGGGTGTAGTAGTCCCCGGATCTTCTCAGCTCTGCTCTGTAAGCTCCGCAATGTCCTTTGCCGTGCTTTATATACAGATCCTCGATCTGTGAATAATAGATTTCATGACCTCTTGCCTGCGCTTCAAGCATTATCACGTATGTGGTATCCCTGGATGTGTTTATGGAGCCGATGTGGTCCATAACGAATAGCATTTTCAACATATTATTTTGCGCTCTCTGACATTAGAATAATTGTTATGAAGTACTCTATAGCTTTGCAATTGCTTTTTGTACTGCCAGGTTGTTGGGATAGATGATCATATGGTTATCTATCGATCCTCTTATTCTTATTGCATATAATCCGAATTCTATAATTTTACCTTCAACTGTGTTTTCGCCGTCAATTATCCTTATATTATCCCCGATTTTCAGATCGGATGTGAAATATATAATTATTCCCGATGTTATACTGCTCAGAACACTCCATGTAGCAAAAAAGGCTATCCCTATAACCGCGAATATGGAACTGAGATATATATGTATTCCCTTGAAACCGATCCCCCACACTGAAAGGAATATAGTTGCGAATATTATGGAAATTATATTGACCGTGGCTTTTGACGATGCCCTTATACGGTCAGGGTCGAACTCTTTTCTGCTTCCTATCGATTCATATATCCTGAAAGTCAGAATTCTCAGCAACACATAAAAGAGCGCGAGTATCAATGTGAATAGCAGTGGCTTACCTTCCATAATATGCACTTTCCGATAATTGGATGTTTCTGACGCTTTTTTGATCCGGTCTGTTATTTCAACAGTTCTAATGTTAATAGATAAAAATCTTTAGTATAATTAAAAAATAGAAATTTACTGCATTATTACGATAGAGATTTATGCGAAATTCCAGATTATCCGACCTTTTGAAAAGTGATAAAGTAGATCCCAAAGAAGCTGTAAGTATACAGAAAGAGTTAAGAGAAAATGTAATTACCAACAACGGGTTCACGCAGGTCGAGACGGTTGGCGGAGCTGATCTGGCTATCCTTAAAAGTGAAAACAGGCTCGTATGCGGGATGATCGTATTCTCTTTTCCGGATCTGCGTATCATGGAAAGGAACTGGGAAGTAGTTGATGAGACCTTCCCATATATTCCGACACTGCTCGCATTCAGGGAAGCACCTGCATTGATCAGGACCTATGCCAAGGTTATCAAAAAACCGGATATTCTGATAATAGACGGACAGGGAATGGCACATCCGAGAAAATTCGGGATAGCCTGTCATGTAGGGGTTGCCTTGGATATTCCTGTCATCGGGATCGCAAAGAAAAGACTTTACGGTGAATATAAAGAACCTGCTTCGGAGAGGGGTTCCTGGTCCCCGCTTATAGCCCCGTCGGATAAAGAGATTATTGGTGCAGTAGTAAGGACAAAAAATAATGTAAAACCGGTATTCGTATCGATCGGACACAAGATAGACCTTGAAACCGCGGTTAAGCTTGCACTCGGTTGTGACAGGGGCTACAGGATACCGGAGCCGACAAGGCAAGCTGATATATTCGTTTCAGAACTAAAGAGGAATTTGAAAAACTAGGTATGTCTGAAAGATTTTCATGGGTGGTCGATAACGTTATCGGAGGAATGCAGAGACCGGGTCTTTTCAATGACCTGGAAACTGACCTTTCGTTTCTTAAAAGCAAGGGAATAGATGTGATAATAAATCTGGAAGAGTACAAAAGAACATATCCCGGATTCGAGGTACTTCATATTCCTGTAAAAGATTTTGGTCCTCCGGGTCTAGAAGATTATTCAGCTTTTATCAAATATACTTCGGAGAAGGTACAGGAGAACAAGAGAATCGTCGTTCACTGTCATGCGGGTATGGGAAGAACTAACCTTATGCTTGCGTGTTTTGTTCTTGTTAAAAATTCCCTGAGACCTGATGCTGCTCTTCTGGAAGTAAAGAATAAAAGACCTGTTTTTATGGTTACACCAGAGCAGGAAGAGTCTTTATGGGATTTTTATTATACGATAAAATAGTAAATATATACGGATCGTTAAATTTTATTGGTAGGAAGAAAAATAGTTCGGAGAATTGAAGGGAAGTAACTGAAATGGGAACATATACCAGGGAAACACTCGAACAGTTGAATATGGGAAAGGGCGAAGTACTTTACGGCGATACACCTCTTGCGATCCTCAAATCATTTCTTCAGTCAGGTGTAAGTTATCTAGGGGGTTATCCCGGTTCTCCGACAGCAGGTCTCATAGATGTTATATCCGCGTCCTATGAAACGATCCTGAAAGAAAAGGGAATCTATTTTGACTGTTCTGGTAACGAGGCCGCAGCCGCCGCATTGCTATCCACGTCTATAAGTTATCCGATAAGGGGAGCCGTAAACTGGAAGATCGTCGGAACCAATGTGGCATCAGACGCATTATCTCACATATGTTCTTCAGGGATCACCGGTGGTGCAATGGTGGTTGTTGGTGAGGATTACGGTTGTGACAGTACCTGCGTAGCTGAAAAGGCTCTGCCTTTTGCATTAAAGTCATCGATGGTAGTTGTTGATCCCAGAGGGGATCTTCAGGTCGTATCAGAAATGATCGAAAAAGGATTTGAGTTGTCCGAATATTCAAATATGCCTGTAATGTTCCTTCTATCTACAAGAATTGCACATATAAGAAACAGGATGGTATGCAGCGATAATATCACACCTGCTATTAGTATGCTGAAACCGCTGGATGAACTCATAACAGATATTGAAAAAATCCCTATCCCTCCCTACACGAGATTACAGGAGAAGATCAAGTATCACAGCCGGATACCGGCTGCGAAAGAATTCATAAGGAATTCCGATATTAACGAGTTGTTTAAAGGGGATAACGACAGTATAGGAATAATCACTCACGGAACCGTTTATAACTCCCTGATGAGAAGTTTAGCTCATTTCGGTGAGGCAGATATTTACGGCAGGAGCAACATACCCGTATTCAACCTTAACGTTACATACCCGCTGGTCTCCGACCAGCTTGTGAATTTTATGCAGGATAAGGGTGCTGTTTTAATTGTAGAGGAAGGTATGCCGAACCTGATAGAAGAACAGATCAGGTCTATCGCCCAGCGTGCAAGGATCGGTACATATATCTACGGGAAGGACCTTCTTTCCTATGAAGGCGAATTTACACCTGACAGGATATCTCCGGGTCTGGGTGAATTTCTCCTGAAACATTCCGCTTCGGATACAAAATCAAAATTTATAGAGAAAAAACGCGACTCGATGGAGGTGCATAAAAAACGGGCTTCCGGATTTTTGAAAGAAGCTGTCACATCAAGAAACCCGGTCTTCTGCACCGGATGTCCCGAGAGGCCGATATTCACCGCTATCAAGATACTGGAAGAGGAATACGGCAGATCATATTACGCTGCTGACATTGGATGCTATTCCATGAGCGCGATGCCGCCTTTCGATATGAGCAATTCCATTACAGGAATGGGAATCGGGCTTTCTTCTGCCGCAGCGATATCCAGAATGTCCACCAAGCGTTTCATATCGTTCATGGGGGATGGAACATTCTGGCACAGCGGGCTGACTACCAGTATAGCGAATGCTGTTTATAACAACCAGAATGCGATCCTTATAATTCTGGAGAATTTCTGGACGTCCATGACCGGTCACCATGAAAATCCTGCTTCAGGAAAGAATATGAGACAGGAAGGAGTGGTGATGGACATTGAAAAAGCCCTAAGGGGAACTGGTGTTAAGTGGATAAGAAAAGTAGACCCCTATGATCTCGGGGATTCCATGAAAGTATTGAGAGAAGCATTCGAGAAGGAACGGGGATTAAAGGTAATTATCTCGAGGGGAGAATGTCAACTTGAAAAAGACAGGAGAGAAAAGGTCAATTTCAGGAAAAGAGTCAGCGCCGGAAAGAGGACAGTAAGTACAAAACTAGGGGTCGATTCCGATGTGTGCACGGGAGACCATTCCTGTATGAGATACAACGGCTGCCCCTCTCTGACATTAAAGGAAAGTCCGACCAGCCTGAGAGAGGACCCCGTAGCTCATATTGAACAGTCATGCGTTGGCTGCGGGTTGTGTGGCGAGATTGCACATGCCGCGGTTTTGTGTCCTTCGTTCTACAGGGTCGAGGTTATAGATAACCCCGGATACCTGGACAGGATCAGATCAAAGATCAATAACAGATTCCTTGCATATTTCGAATAGATATAATTTACGGGATTTTTCGTTACGCAAGCTATTAATACCCTTGATTATGGTTTAATAAATACAATATGAACGGAGAGTTAATAAAGATATTGTTACCCGCGGTGGGCGGGCAGGGAGGAGGGGTCCTGACAGAATGGCTTTTCCAGGCTTTTCTGCTGGAGGGTTACGAGGTTCAGGGGATAAGCCTGCCGGGCTTGTCACAGAGAGGAGGTTCTACTGTCTATTATCTGGAAGTATGTGCCGATAAAACGGAGAACGGCAATATTCTATTTTCGCAGCACCCCGTTCCTGGTGATGTGGATGTTATAGTTGCCCAGGAATTTCTTGAACTAGGAAGAATAATTGAACAGGGATACAGTTCTGAAAAAACCACTATTATCTCCAGTACTCACAGGATATTTTCTACACTTGAAAAACTCCCTGTTGGAAGCGGTGTATATTCCGAGAGGAACCTCCAAGATCTTGCAAACGAATTTTCCCTGAAATTCATAGGCATGGATGTACTGGATATTGTAAAAAATAACAGTATGGATGAAAGGTCGATAAACGCCGTACTGCTTGGCGCAGTCGCATCATCCGGATGTCTCCCTCTTGAAAAAAAGAGCTACATAGAAGCGATCGGGAAAGTCGGTGTGGCTGTTGAGAATAATATTAAAGCTTTCGAAATTGGTTATTCAAATAACAATATCGGCTGCACGGCTGAAAACCCTGTTGAGAACAACAGATATTTCGACGGATCACTGCTTGAAACATACAGGGTAGGGGATGAAGAGATAAAAAAGCTTCAGGTTCTGTTGAAACCCCGGGAAGGTGTAGTACCTGAGCACTTAAAGTGCTATTTGCACGAAGCTGTTTTAAGACTCACCGACTACCAGTCGGAATGGTATGCAGAGAAATATATGAATGCACTTGATAGGATAATCAAAATCGACAGTGAAAACACCACTTATGATTTCAGGTTGACGGGAATAGTGCTGAAAAACCTGGCTCTTCTCATGAGCTATGAAGACGGCATAAGGGTTGCTGAGCTGAAAACCCGGTGGAGCAGGTTTAGAAGAATTAAAAAGGAGATGAACATAGATGACTCCCAGGTTTTCAATGTAGTTGATTACCTGAAGCCTGATTCCGGGGAAATTTACGGACTTATGCCGGATATTATTGTTTCGCCTGTCCTGAGTCTTCTTCAGACCGGTTTGTTCCGCAAACTCTTCGGACGGAAAGAACCTTTAACATTCGAACAGACTCCTACCACTTCATCAATAGGAGGATTCCTCAGCCTGTGGCTACTTACCAGACTTAAGTTTATAAGGCCATACTCCTACAGATATAAAAAAGAACATTCAATTATCGAAAGATATATTGATAGTGTGGAATTCTACGCTAAAAAAGATTATGAAGTCGGTTGTATCGTAGCCAGGGCCGGCAGCGTTATAAAAGGATACGGCAGGGTCAGAAGAAGGACTATGGATACGTTCAGCAGGTTCATAGATAATGTGATCAAAAAAGTATTCGTTTTTGCGGACGGGAAAGGCTATGGTTACGAGACTGTCAGGGAAGCCGGTATCAGGTCTCTTGAACTTATCTCCGGGGATGAGAATGGCATTGTCAGAGCAGAAGAAGTTGCCTCCGCTATCACTGCTGAAAAAAGATTTGACGGCTAGGATTTATTTTCCTTCATCAATTCGATAAAATCTTCAAAAAGATATGCCGAATCATGCGGCCCGGGAGATGATTCAGGGTGATACTGTACTGAAAAAAGCGGATATTCCTTATGTCTCAGTCCCTCTACCGTATCATCATTAAGGTTCAAATGTGTTATCTCCACATCTTTTCCCAGTGAGTCCGGAGCGACCGCAAAACCATGATTCTGCGAGGTGATTTCCACTTTTCCGGTCTTGAAATTCTTAACCGGCTGATTGCCGCCGCGATGTCCGAACTTGAGCTTGAATGTCTTGCCTCCGAGGGCGAGGCTTATTATCTGATGACCGAGACATATCCCGAATATAGGTTTTTTACCAATAAGTTTTCTAATATTGTCGATCGCGTATGTCAGCGGTTCGGGATCACCAGGACCGTTTGAAAGAAAAATACCGTCCGGGTCCATGGAAAGTATCTCATCTGCGGATGTAGAAGCAGGGACTACTGTAAGGTCACAACCAAGACCGTAGAGCCTTCTCATAATATTGCTCTTTATACCGTAGTCATACGCCACGACCCGGTAGTTGGTATCAGGACGTTTCCTGCTCTCGGATACCCAGTCACCGGAGCTGTCATTCCATTTGAATGGCTTGCCGCAGCTGACCTCTGAAACAAGGTCCATGCCAACAATGCCGGGTGACGAAAGCACTTTGTTCCTGAGGCTGTCAATATCGAAATCTTCAGTGCTGAGATAGCTTTTTTGTGCTCCGTCCTGTCTGATCTTTGTTGTTAGTTCTCTAGTATCAACACCCTGAATCCCGATTATGTTGTGATCTCTCAGGAACGAGTCCAGGGTTTTCTGTGATCTCCAGTTGCTGGGTATCGGCCAGTATTCCCTGACTATAAGTCCCCTTGCGAATGGATGAATGGATTCAAGGTCAGACGAGTTCGTACCATAATTCCCGATCTCCGGGTAGGTCATAACGACTATCTGTCCGTTGTATGACGGGTCAGTAATTATTTCCTGGTATCCGGTCATCGATGTGTTGAAAACAATTTCACCCGAAACCTCACCCGATGCACCGAAATTTTCACCTTTAAAAACTGTACCGTCTTCGAGTATAAGTATGGCTTTTTTCATAATTTTATTATCTGTACAACAGTCTGTTTAGTTTGTTATATGCTACGTTTAAAAAAAATAACCTTTAAAAGGAATATTTGCTAATTGATATAAATTCAGAGTGGAGATAATTTTAGCTTAATATTTATTAAAAAAAATATATAATTTAAACTAAACGTACAATTTTAATATATATGGATACTCAATTACAATTAAATTCTGAAGTGCAACAAAAAAGTTCGAAGATACTGGTTGTTGATGATGAAGAAACCATCCGCAACCTCCTTGTAGAAAAACTGCTTGATATGGGTTTTGAATGTGACAAGGCGGCAGACGGTGCTGAATGTCTTGAGAAATTCAAAAAGGACCGGTCATACGATGTTATCCTGCTGGATATCCAGATGCCGAATCTTAACGGCATCGAGACTTTAAAACATCTGAAATATGTAAATCCGGATATATCCGTAGTTATTATCTCTGCATCACGTGATATTGAAGATGTCCGCTCTGCTCTCAAGCTCGGGGCTTATGATTTCATATTCAAACCCTTCAATATTTTCGATGTTGAATCGGTTGTTGAACGTGCTGTTGAAAGGTCAAACCTGCTAAAACAGAACCGTGATTACCAGCACAATCTCGAAGAGAAGGTAATAACCCAGACGCAGGAACTCGTGAAGCTTTATTCAGGCAGTCTTGAAGCAATGGTAAGGGCGCTTGACCTCAGGGAAAAGGAAACAGGTTTTCATTCTTACAGGGTAACGGAATACGCGATCAGACTGGCGAGAAAATTAAAGATCAGGGAATCGGCGATCTCATCAGTAGCCAAGGGGGCATTGCTTCATGATATAGGTAAAATAGGTGTTCCTGACAGGATTCTCCTTAAACCGGATTCTCTGAACCCTGAAGAGTGGAAGGTAATGAAAACACATCCCCGGCTTGGTTATGACCTTCTTAAAAAGATCGACTTCCTTGAAGATGCTGCGATGATAGTACTCCACCATCACGAACATTTCAACGGCGAAGGATATCCCGCGAATCTCGCCGGCAGAGATATTCCTCTTGGTGCCAGGATCTTCTCAATAGTTGATGCACTTGACGCAATGACCAGTGACAGGGTTTACAGGAAAGCCTTTTCCTTTGATAAAGCTTTTGATATCATCGGTTCTGCATCCGGATCACAGTTCGACCCCGATATAGTGCAGGCTTTTATGGAAATAGGCGTGGAGGAATTTAAATCCATAAGATCCCGAATCGACAGCAGCAACGGTGACCTGCTTACCGATCTTATGTACGACATAACAAGAAAATAAAAAATTAACCTTCCCTGCCGGATAAATACTTTCTCAGGATTTCATTTACGAGTTTGGGATTGGCCTTGCCTTTTGTGGCTTTCATTACCTGACCAACAAAGAAGCCGAGAAGTTTGCCTTCGCCTTGCTTAAAACGGGTGACCTCATCGGGATGATCGTCGAGGATCTTTTCTATCTCGGATTCTAGTTCCGATGTATCAGTGATCTGTTTCAATCCCTTTTTTTCTACTATTTCTTCAGCGGTATCACCTGTTTTGATCATTTCCTGAAAGACATCCTTTGCCATGTTCCTGCTGATCGTACCATTGTCAACGTGTCCAAGAAGGTCCGCGGTCATCTTCGGTGTAATCGGGAATCTGACGATGTCATCTTCCTGACCAATTTCTCTAAGCACCTCTGTTAATATCCAGTTACTTACCTCTCTGGGTTTGTTAAGGTAAGCCAGGCATTCTTCATAATAATCAGCAAGTTCCTTCGAGGATGTCAGAATCGAAGCATCATAGCTGGATAAATCATAATCTTCGATGAATCTCAGCAATCTTTTATCAGGAAGTTCAGGTAATGATTCCCGGAGTTCATCAAGCCAGTCTTTCTCGAATATCAGGGGTAAAAGGTCCGGATCGGGAAAATATCTGTAATCATGCGCTTCCTCCTTTGATCTCATAGCGAATGTGGTCCCTCGTTTTGAGTCGAAAAGCCTTGTTTCCTGATCTATCCTCCCGCCTTCCGCCAGTACTGATACATGTCTTTCAATTTCATACTCTATAGCCCTCTGAATGAATTTGAATGAATTCAGGTTCTTAACCTCGGTTTTGGTTCCCAGCCTGTCCGTTCCTTTCCTGCGAACCGATACATTGGCATCACATCTCAGACTTCCTTCTTCCATATTTCCGTCGCATACACCTATATATCTGAGTATTGAGCGGAGCTTCTTCACGTATTCTACAGCTTCTTCCGGAGAGGAGATATCCGGTTCGCTCACAATTTCTATAAGAGGAACTCCCGCTCTGTTCAGGTCCACGTAAGTGCTTGTGGGTGATATGTCATGAATAAGCTTTCCTGCATCTTCCTCCAGGTGTATTCTTTTTATCCTTATCTGTTTCAAGTCTCCGCTGGTTTTTATCTCAAGCCATCCGTCATGCGAAAAAGGGTGTTCGAACTGTGAGATCTGGTATCCCTTGGGAAGGTCGGGGTAGAAATAGTTCTTTCTTGCGAATCTTGACCTTGGAGCGATCCTGCAGTTTGTGGCGTAAGCCGCTTTGACAGCGTATTCAAGTGATTTTTTGTTAAGGACGGGCAGAACTCCGGGCATGCCGAGACATATGGGATTTACCTGTGTATTCGGAGAAGCCCCGAACTTCGTTGAAGACTGAGAAAAAAGTTTTGATTCAGTTAGTAGCTGTGCGTGGACCTCGAGACCTATCACTGCTTCGTATTGCATTCTTATACCTCAAATATGTGTTAAATTAGTGTAGTTTATTAAAACTTTTTTTTAGAGAAAAACAAGTCTTATGAACAGTATAATCATAGTATCACCTCACCCCGATGACCTGGAAATAGGTATGGGCGGAACCGTAGCGAAACTTGTCAGCGGTGGTAATAATATCATTTCTCTTGTGGTGACGGACGGAAGACGAAGTACCAATGTTAACTCACTCGGCATGGACGAACTCGCAGAACTGAGGAACAGGGAAGTCCGTAATTCCTCAGAGCTCCTGGGTATTAAGGAGCTGCTTACACTCGGGCTGCCTGATGTGGAGAGCCGGGGAAATAAAGATGTCCTGAAAGAGAAATTCAGAGAATTGATCAATACATTCAGGCCTGGAGAGATATTTATTCCTCATCCTGAAATAGATAAACACAGAACGCACAGATTGGTATCTGAGCAGGTACTGGGAGTTATGTCAGAGGTATTTAAAACAAACGCTGACCGTCCTGAGTGTTGGTGTTACGAGGTTTGGACCTCATTTCAGGATTATGACAGACTGGAGGACATATCCGATTTTGTGGATATCAAGACAAAAGCCATTGAAATGCATTCAAGTCAGACTGCATATAAGAACTATGTTGATGGAATTATCGGACTGAACAGGTACAGAGCTGTTTTCCACGAGAGTTCCGGCGTTTCGGATATGGGATATGCCGAAGTTTTCAAAAAGATAATCTGAGAGGGACAAGGTTTATCTGGGTATACTCCCTCGAATCCTGTACCAGAGAAGCAGGTCCATATGGTCAATATCAATGCCGGTATGTGCCGCGAATTTCCGAAGGCTATCTTCTGTTTCCAGGTATCTCTTCATTGAATTAGGTGGTTTTGTGTCGGTAATTACTGATAGATCATAAAGTGCACTCAAAATATTCTTGTCGAGTATGGCGTAACCTTTAAAACCCGTATTCCTCAGGAAATGACTCGCCTGAAGATAACCGATACCTTTTATATTCTTATTTCTGGCAAGGAAATCCCTTCTCTCATTGCGGTCTCCGATATCAGACAGGTGTTTTTTAAGTTCGAGCTCGTATTCGGAAACCAGATACTCCCTGGTACTATAAAGGTATCCTGCCTTTTCCGGGTAAAGGTGTATACCGTCAATCCTTTTAGACATCTCTGTTTCGTTACCGGAAAGTAATATGTCGTCAAGCGCTTCCACAGACCTCCTGGCTATCACCGGGCCTACGCCCGAACTGAGAATGCAGAAGCAAAGCTCTCTGAATATATCTTTTTTACCGCCATTGTTATAAATATGTTTGAACTCTGCCATGCGGTCTGATATCTTGTCCTCTATTTCATTATAAAGCTCTTTCAGTTCTTCGATCTTCTCTTCTTTGGTTTCCATTTTATTTCTCTTATTTTAGTATATCGCCTGTTTTTTCACTCCACAGGAGCAAATCCAGTTCATCTGGATCGAAATTATGATAACAGCAAAAATCCGTCAGCTTTTTTTCAATTTCAAGATACCTGCTCCTTCCTGACGGAGGTTTGTCAGAATCAATTACATTAAGTTCATGCAGGCATTTGATTACGTGTTTATCGAGTATTGAATATCCTCTATAACCCATATTCCGCAGAAAGTGGCTTGCTTCCTTGTATCCTATTCCCCTGATGTCTCTTGTAAGAGCCAGGAAGTCTCTTCTTTCCATGTGGTGATTAATTGAATTTAGCTGTTCTTTTAATTTCATGTTACAGGCCCGGAGTAAATAATCCCTTGTGTGTACTATATATTCTGCCCTGATATTATAGAACCTGTATATACCCTTTAATTTCTGTGAAAGTTCCCGGACGTCTCCATACGGCAATACATCCTTAATCTTTTCAACTGTCTCGATCCCCATTTTTGCACTCGTACCTGCTGCCAGTATACAGAATACGAGCTCATTGAAGGTTTCATTATCATTATAAGAACTTGCGGCTGTCCTGAATTCAGCAAGCCTTTTTCTGATTAGATGTTTCTTTTTTTTGTGGGATTTCTTTAAGACTTCTACGGTTAACATTTAAGAAAGGGAACGGGGATAATAAGGTTACCTGAATATCCTGAGGTCCTGACCAATTGTAAGGTTTGAGTCACTAAGCTTGTTCCACTTCTTTATGTCCGCGACTTTGACCCTGTATTTCGATGCAATATCCCACAGGGTGTCGCCTTTTTTGATCTTGTAACTTATTACCTTGTCAGACGTCGGAATTCTGAGAGTCTGACCGGCCTTGATAAAAGTTCCTTTTATCCCGTTATATCTTTTTATGGTAGATACACTCACCCCGTGGTTGATCGCTATCTCGCCAAGTGTCTGACCCGGTTTTACCTTGTAAGCATAGGTACGCGTTTTCCTTGGCGTTTTCCCTATGTAGTTGTCTCCGGGGATGGTAAGTCTCTGACCCTTTCTTATAACGTTACCTGAAAGGTTATTTGCTATCTTTATACTTGTAACGCTCACACGATGTTTTCGTGCTATTTCCCAGAGGCTGTCTCCGTATCTTACGGTGTATATATACTTGGCTCTGTTTCTGTGTAATGTTGCATCTTTAAGAGCAGCCATTTCGTCGTATTTTGCCAGTGCGATCTGCATATGGTCTTTTGGTACTATGAGATCGAAGTCTGTTCCGGGTGGTGTTGAATCACTAATAAGACTCGGATTGAGTTCCTCAATTTTGTCCTCATCAACTCCTATGATTTCTGATATTTTCTTTATGCTCTTCTGTGGCGGCACTGAAACCTTGGCCACTTCAGGTTTTTGCTTTTGTGTTTTTATATGGAAACCGTACTTTTCCGGATTTTTTGCGATTATCAAAGCTGCCATGTACACAGGTACATAGTTCCTGGTCTCTCTTGGCAAAGCATGGGAAATATCCCAGTAATTGTTTGAGTTGTGTTTATCTAAAAGTTTTGAAACCCTGTCTTCTCCGCAGTTATATGCAGCTAGCACAAGCTCCCAGTTATGGAACATGCCGTAAAGATCTTCCATGTAGTTAGCAGCGGCTTTTGTGGATTTTTCCCAGTCCATCCTTTCATCTATCCAGCCGTTGATCTCGAGTCCGTACCTTTTGCCTGTCGATTTTATGAACTGCCACTGACCCACAGCGTATGCGGGTGACATGGCTTTTGGATTGAAACCGCTCTCAATAAGAGGCAGATAAACGAGATCATCCGGGATGTTGTGTTCCCTGAGTATCTTGACCATCTCGGGGATGTAGAGCTGGGATCTCTCAAGCCACGTCTGGAACAGTTCCCTTTTGTCCTGTACGAAGAAGTCTATAAAATACTGAACCCTGTCGTTGTATTTTATTTCGATGAAGTTACGTTTGTTCTGTCCGATAAAGGAACTGTATATCCTGTTGTAATATTCGTATTTTCTTATGGAGTCTGCATAAGGGGTTATCATGAAAAAGCCGGATTTCAAGCCTTTTGAGTAAAGGTCACCGTCTTTTGGAGGATCTACGTTTAGTGTAAGATAGTCTTCTCCCTTCGGCTGGTATCTGATATAGGTGTTATAGTTTTCAGGAGTCTGTTTAGCACAACCTGCAAGGATTACAATTGCCATAAAAAGTATGTAATTAACAGGTTTCATTTTGTGCATACAGTTTCTTATTGATGGTTTCCTAAAATTGTAATGCAATTTTGCAAATAAAAAACTACTTATTTATTTATTTTTAATTTATAACAAAAACTCATATCCCCAGTCAAGAATATTGTTAGGGATTTTACCTAAATAACTATTTTTAAGCAATGCAGAATCCCCATTTCTTGACAATTGTTCGCTGTTTGGTTTAATGATTGAACTGAATCATGGATCATGGAAAAGATAAAAAAACTGTAGCTGTTGTTTTTGGCGGAGTTTCCGTTGAACATGAAATATCCGTTATATCCGCCAGATCTGTTCTAAAGAACATGGACAGGGACCAGTTCGATATACTACCTGTATTTATTGACAGGACGGGAATTTGGCATGTTGTCAGTGAAGGGGATATATATAAAAAAGAGTGTCCGGATTTCAACGAGAAGAGGTTCCTGGTTCCGCTTACGGGAAATACGGATAAACCCGGGTTCATAGAGCTGGAAGACGGTTCCCCGAGAGCTCAATACCAGATTGATATAGTATTCCCCGTACTCCACGGCACTTATGGTGAAGACGGAAGTATACAGGGGTTACTGGAACTAATGTATGTTCCCTATGTCGGGTCCTCCGTTCTTGGCTCGGCAGTATCCATGGATAAGATTGTTATGAAATCGGTCCTCAGAGAAAAGGGTTTGCCGGTGGTTGATTTTACGGCTTTTTCAAGAAAGGAATGGTCCGCCCGGAGATCCTTGATACTGGAGAGCATAGAGAAAGATGTCGGATTCCCCTGTTTCGTGAAGTCTGCTGATCTGGGCTCCAGCGTTGGAATTTCAAAAGTAAGGAATTCCGACGGCCTGGAAGATGCCATAAACAGCTCATTTGAATATTCCAACAGGGTACTCGTGGAATGTGCGGTGGAAAATCCGAGGGAAATAGAAGTAAGCGTTCTGGGAGATGAAGACCCTGCTGCCTCTGTTCCAGGTGAGATATTGCCGGAAAGGGAGTTCTACGACTATGAGGCTAAATACAGGGACGGCACTACAAAGCTTGTCATCCCTGCCCAACTTGAGACTTCTGTAACCGGGAAGCTGAAAAAGATGGCAGTGGACTGTTTTAATGCGCTCGACTGTTCGGGGATGGGGAGGGTCGATTTCCTGATCAATAGAAATACTGGAGCTATATTCATCAGTGAACTTAACACGATCCCCGGTTTTACTTCTATCAGCATGTATCCGAAGCTATGGGAGGTTAGCGGATTGGGGTACACCGAATTGCTAAACCGGCTCATTGAACTGGCATTCTATAAGCATGAACAGAAGTGCAGACTTAATACCAACCTCGGAATCCGGTAGCTTTAGCTTTCAACTGTGCTGTTCCCTTCAGCCCTGAATATTACCATGAACACCACTCCTATTATAATGGCCGTTCCGCCGATAAGTTTGTAAAAAGAGGGAAGGTCGTCGAATAGAAAATAGGAGAGTATTATCACAAATAGCGACTCCATAGGCATGACAGCAGTTGTCCTTGAAACGTCCAGAAGTTTTATGGAATGAAACTGGCATGCTTTTGCGATGTAAGCCCCTGTAATTCCGCCGAATGTCATAAATAATATCTGACCGGGTGTAGGCATGGAGAATGTGCCTGTTACGAGAAGATATATCATGACAACGATGGATACTCCAAGCGTTCTGTATGTCGCAACCGCAAGCATGTTGAGATCCTGGGCTTTTTTCTTGACTATGAATGACAGGAATGAATAACAGAAAGCTGCGGATAACGCCGTAAAAGTTCCAATGAGAAGAGACATGTTCGTCTGGTAAGCAACTATGACACCGCCTGCTATTGTTATGACAATACCAATACTCTCCCCCTTGTTAAGCCTTTCCCCTAGGAAGATAACACCGAGAAGAAGGGAAAAGAACGTCTGTGCTTTCATTAAAAAGGATGTCAAAGGCGCACCTATGGTCCAGAGGGATATTATCCATAAGGCAGCTCCAACGGATGTTATGACGGAGCTGTATATAAAGATCATTCTGTATTTGCTGAACTTAACGAGTTCTTTCCGCTGTGAAGATATGAATGGAGCAACGATCATTGAGAAAAGAAATGCACCGAAAAACCAGAAAAATGTGGTCGTCTCGGGGTCCAGATGACCCTTGAGGGATTTACCGAACGCGTAGGAAAGTGCTGTAAAAAAGGCTGTGCCGACAAGGAACAGGTATCCTGTGATCGGGAGTTTGCTGTTATCTTTCAATTTTTCCTTATGTTCATTCTGATTCAATTGGTTTCCTGCTCCAGAAGAATGCAAGTAGTGAACCCGAAATATTGTGCCATATACTGAAGATCGCCGAGGGCAGTGCGGATAGCGGTCCGAAATTAGCTGATGCCAACACTACGCCAAGCCCGGAATTCTGCATGCCGACCTCTATGGCTATCGCTCTGGCTTTGCTCCGGTTCATCCCCGTAGCGACCGCAGCCGTGTAACCGAGGGTCAGCCCGAGAATGTTGTGAAGTATAACTACAATTATTATTTTAAATCCGAGGGAAAGCATTGTCCCGGAGTTGAGTGCGACGATCACTGCTACTATTAGAATTATTCCCAGTGATGAGACAGTCGGCAGGAAAGGAGTAATATAGTTCTTCTTTCCGCTCATAAGTTTCCCCAGAGCGATACCTGCAACGACCGGGATGACTACGATCTCGAATGACGAAATGAAAAGCTTTGCAGCCGGGACATCTATCCATTTGTTCGCATATATATACATTGAAAGCGGTATCAGAATGGGTGAGATAAGAGTTGATACCATGGTCATCGTTACTGAAAGAGCAAGATCTCCCTTTGAAAGGTATGTAATAACATTTGACGCAGTCCCGCCAGGGCAGGAGCCAACGAGTACGATACCGGTTGCAACCAGTGGGTCGGTCATGAATATATTCGCAAGTAAAAATCCCAGGAGAGGCATGAAGATATACTGGCATGCTATCCCGGTTGTAACGTCACGGGGTCTTTTGAATATACGCCTGAAGTCCCCGAACTCCAGCGTCATCCCCATGCCCAGCATAACTACACCCAGTGCTGGAACAATAAGGGATTTCATGCCGGAGAATATGCCCGGATGAAAAAAAGATATGACAGAGATAATTATTATCCAGACAGCGAAATATGTGGTGATAAAGTGATTAAGAGTTTGTATATATTTCAAGATCGGTCATTCCGCAGGAGCTAGTAGAAAACTGAAGTTACATAATTGGTTGTTCACTGTCAAAGATGATCGTGGGGAAGGCTAATTATTGCCATTGCTGTTTTTCTGCTGCACGGCTATTGCAAGTCGCGAGAATCCTTCGGACTTGACCAGGTCCATGGCCTCGACCACTTTTCCGTGGCGGACATTGTCGTCAGCGCGTATTATAACAAGAGAGGATTTGTTCTTTGTATCCTTTAACTTTTTTCTCACCGCTTCTCTGGAAGAAGGTTTGTCGTTCAGATAAATTTTTCCATCCTCTGTAAGGTTGATGGTGATCTGTTCTGCTTTTATCGGTTCTGCGGAGCTGGCTTTGGGGAGTTTAACATTTATTCCCCCCGAGGTGGCAGCAAAATTCAGAGAGAGAGCAAAGAATATCAGCAGGTTGAACACTACATCAACGACGGGTGTAAGGTCGAGCGTTGTAAGCAGTCCCTTTGTCTTGTTATTTTCCTTTTTAAGCCTGATTCTCTTCAGCACTTCTACCACCGGTTGAATTGATATTTAATGACTTAAGATGTTCAGTAATGCGGTTTGTTTCATGCTCGAGCATGGTTATCAGCTCTTCATACCTGCCGGAAAGGAATTTATATGCAATAAATGCGGGGATCGCCACTGTGAGTCCAAGGGCTGTTGTATAGAGGGCTTCTGATATTCCACCGGCCAGTGCGGGTGGATTAACTATGTCCTTTGTTGATATAACATTGAAGATCTTGATCATACCTGAGATCGTTCCAAGCAGCCCGAGCAGTGTGCTTACATTACTTACAGCCCCAAGGGCCTCTATGTAGCGCCCGAGTTCGAGAGTTTCTTTCTGCCCGGTTTCTTCAACCCTGTCTTCAAGCTGTCCCCGGTCTTTAAATACGTACTGTAGTGCAGTTTCTCCGATCCTTGCGATCGTGGAGTCGTTTTCCCTGCATATGTTCTCTGCCTCATGGTATCTCTGTTCATTCAGCAGTGAGTAGAAACGGTTAAGGAAAATCTTAGGAACTACCTTGCTTGATCTCAGGAACCATAATTTCTGAAGGAATATCGCAACTCCAAAGATCGAACAAAGTATGATCGGGTATATGAATATCCCGCCTTTCTCTGCAAAACTGCCTAATGAGCTTATATATTCCATAACATTTCACCAGTAACGTAAGTAAGAACTATGATTAACCGTACTTGAAACAAATTATTTTATATATTAGCGGGTAACATGAAGTAAAAACAGTATTTATTCAAGGAAAGAGGGAATTTTTTCCCCGCGGACCAGATCCTCGAATTTTTCTCTCTCCCTTATAACGGTGTACTGGTCATCTTTTACCATGACTTCCGCTGCCCTGGGCCTGGTATTGTAATTCGACGCCATTACAAAACCATAAGCTCCGGAACTCATAACTGCTATATAATCACCTGACTGAACCTGCGGAAAGTTTCTGTCCTGTGCAAGGAAGTCACCTGATTCACAGATAGGACCCACTATATCTACCTTTTCACTGCCGCTCTTCCGCTGTTTTACGGGCACTATCTCATGGTATGAACTATAAAAGGAGGGTCTCAGAAGGTCATTCATAGCTGCATCAACTATTACGAACTTCTTACTAGTACCCTGTTTTATATATATCACCTTTGATGTCATTATACCGCAATTACCCACGAGAGACCGTCCGGGTTCCAGTATAAGGCTGTATTCGGAAGAGGGGAAAGTGCTTCGGACAATATCTGCGTAATCTGCCGGGGTGGGGGGTTCCTCTTCTTTTTTGTAAGAGATGCCAAGTCCTCCACCTATATCTATATACCTCACAGGTGTGCCTGCAGACCTCAGCTTTTCTGCCAGGTCGATAAGCTTGTTCAGGGAATCGGTAAATGAATTCAGTTCAAATATCTGTGATCCTATATGAGCGTCAATGGCTACAATCTCGATGTTGCTCATTTCGGAAGCATGCCTGTAGACCTCCACTGCTTTTCCTATCTCTATACCGAACTTGCTCTTCTTGAAACCGGTTGATATGTAAGGGTGTGTCGAAGGGTCGACATCGGGATTAACCCTGAGGGCAACAGGTGCTTTTTTGCCCATCTTTTTCCCTGTACTGTTTATTGCTTCAAGCTCTTCTTCGGATTCGACATTAAAGAACAGGATTCCGTTATCAATAGCCTCTGCTATTTCCATATCCGTTTTTCCCACTCCCGAGAAAACTGTCTTTGATGCTGAACCTCCTGCCATCAGGACTCTTTTTAATTCACCCGAAGAAACTATATCGAATCCCGAACCGAGGTTCGCAAAAGCCCTGAGTACTGCAATGTTCGAATTCGCTTTTACCGAGAAACATATCAATTCCGCCAGATTTGAAAAAGCTCTTTTGTATGAGTTGAACCGTTTCTCCATCTCACGGTAACTGTATATATAGCATGGCGTGCCTACCGATTCCGCGATCTGCTGAACCGGTACTTTCTCAACATATAATTCGTCATTAACTGTATTTACTCCGAATGGCATGCTCCGCTCCTGTGATAAGTGATTGATTAAATTCGTTCCGTGAATTTACCGATTACCTGAAAAAAATCAATCTGAACCATTAGTTTAATTCCAATTTAGATGGCATACTAATTTTATCCCAAAAATTAAATTGAATAAATTCTGAATATGTCTAATAACTTTAACGGTCTGAGGGTTACATCCTTCGAAAGCAGAAGGTCCGAAGAAATAAAAAAATTGATCCAATACCATAAAGGCGTTGCGCGTGTGGCGCCGTCCATGAAGGAACTGCCGGTCGAGGATTCTTCCAGTGTATGGGACTTCTCGAGGAAGCTGTTCTCCGATGAAGTGAATGTAATAATACTGATGACCGGTGTAGGTACGTCACTCCTGGCCGATCTTGTAATTTCGGAATACGGCAGGGATAAATTCATCGATGCCATTAAGAAGACGCGAATCATTGCAAGGGGGCCGAAACCGGTAGCGGCATTGAGAAAATATGACCTCAGACCCGATATAACAATTCACGAGCCCAATACCTGGCGTGATATCCTTTCTACTATAGATGAAGAGTTCCAAAATATCTCCGGTCTCAGGATAGCTGTTCAGGAATACGGTGTTTCCAATACCGATTTTATTTCCGAGCTTCAGAGCAGAGGAGCTCAGGTCTATCCTGTCGTGATATATAAATGGGGTCTCCCGGATGATCTGAGACCGCTGAAAAAGGCAATAAGGTCAATCACCGAAGGTAATGAAGATGTTGTACTTTTCACAAGCTCCCAGCAGATAGCCAATATGGTTTATGTAGCTAAGGAAGTAGGGATACAGGACCTGCTTTACAAGGGGTTTAATAACGTGGTGGTCGGTTCTATAGGACCAAGCACCACAGAGACTCTTTATAACTACGATATATCGCCTGATTACGAACCCGACAGCCCGAAGATGGGCAACCTGGTAAAAGAGATGGCGAGGATATCGGGGAAACTCCTCAGGAAAAAACGTATTGCTTTTGATAATGGAGTTAATACCAGGAACTGGAGGAAGATTGATATGCTCTGGTCGCAGGACGGCGCAACAGGCACTCGGCAAACTACCGTGAATTCACAGTTCCTGAAAGCCTGCAGGGGACAGCAGACCGATTATACTCCAATATGGATAATGAGGCAGGCCGGCAGATTCCTGAGGGAATACAGGGAGCTTCGTTCGAGAGTTTCTTTCCTGGATCTGTGTAAAACGCCGGAGCTTGCAGCCGAGGTTACATTAATGGCAGTAAACCGTCTTGACGTCGATGCGGCGATCATCTTCTCCGACATCCTTCTCGTACTTGAATGCCTGGGATTAAACATCGAATTCTCAAAGGCTGACGGACCTATCATAAAAAATATTGTAAGATCAACCAGAACTCTTGGTTCACTGGAAGAATTCGATCCCGAAAGACTGGATTTCGTCTATGAGGCTATAGCCATTACAAGGAGAGCACTCGACCCTGATAAGTCACTGATAGGTTTTGCAGGCGCCCCCTTCACAGTTGCATCTTACGCAATAGAGGGCGGTGCTTCAAGGAATTACATAAATACAAAGCAGCTGATGTTCGAGGATGCGGAGTTCTGGCACGGAATGATGAACATACTTACAGAAGCGACATCCAAATATCTGAACAGGCAGATCGAGGCAGGGGCTGATGCTGTGCAGATATTCGACAGCTGGGTGGGTTGTCTTTCCCCTTCGGATTACAGGGAAAACGTTTTCCCGTACATGAAAAAACTGGTTGGATCGATAAAGAGAGATACTCCTGTAATTCTTTTCGGAACCGGAACTTCCTCAATTCTGGAAATGATCAGGGACACCGGGTGCACTGTGGTAGGACTTGACTGGAGAGTTGATCTCGAAGAAGCTTGGGGGAGAATTGGATTTGAAACACCTGTTCAGGGTAATCTCGATCCTGTAAAGCTGTTCGCATCATCTGGATATGTTAAAGACCAGACGAACAGCATACTTCAAAAGGTTAACAGCAGACCGGGTTTTATTTTCAACCTGGGGCATGGTGTCCTGCCGAAAACACCGGTTGACAATGTGCTGAAACTTATAGACACAGTTCATGAATATTCCGGCTAGTGTGTAGAATATAAATATAAAACTGAATACAGATATGGAAAATACAGATACAGCAATACTGCTAATAGGATACGGAGGTCCTGAAAAAGCTGAGGACATAATGCCATTCCTCGAAGAAGTTGCAAAGGGCAGACCCATTCCCAGGGACAGGCTGGAGGAAGTTGCCCACCATTACGAACTTATCGGTGGAAGGTCACCCCTGAACGAGTTTACTTACAAACAGGCAAAGAAACTTCAGAACTATATGAATCTTTCAGGCCTTTGTACTCCTGTTTACATTGGGATGAGGAACTGGCATCCCTTCTTTCATGAAGCGGTTTCAGATATGTCCCGTGACGGCATAAAGAACATTGTCGGTGTAATTCTTGCGGCACACCAGTCCTATGTAAGCTGGGAAAGATATATGAACGAAGTCCGGAAAGCATGTGATGACACTGGATGCAGATTCAATTTCAGATATACACGGCCTATGTTCGACCATCCTCTTTTCATAGAGAGTTGTGCGGATAATATAAAAGATTGCCTGGACAATATACCGGCGGATAAAAGGGATGGAACGAAGCTTGTTTTCACGGCTCACAGCATACCTGTTGAAATGGCTGAAAAGTCCTCCTACGTAGAACAGTTCACGGAGTCCAGCCGTCTTGTTGCCGAAAAGCTGGGACATCATAACTGGATAACAGCATATCAAAGCAGGAGCGGCTCCCCGAGAGAGCCGTGGCTGGAGCCGGATATATGCAGTGTCATAGGAGAACTCGGAAAAGAAGGTACGGAAAATGTGATAGTACAGGCTATCGGCTTTTTATGCGACCATGTAGAGGTCCTGTTCGATATTGGCATCGAGGCTAAGGAGGCTGCCGAGCAGGCGGGCGTAAATCTTTACCGTGCCAGGACCGTGAACGACGATGATAAATTCATAAGAGCTCTTGAAGATATTATCAAGAGCGAACTCCCTTTTTAACAAGAACTGAAAGAATATTATGAAGATTACAGTTGCAGGTGGCGGAATATCAGGTCTTACTGCTGCATTTCATATTCTAGGGCTTGCGAAAAAACATAAAAGAAATATAAATTTGTCACTGCTCGAAGCCGGCAGCAGGCTGGGCGGTGTCATATCGACTGTAAGTTACGACGGTTTTACGATCGAGGAAGGTCCGGACTCGGTACTTACGAAGGACCATTCCGTAATAGAATTGTCGCAAAAACTCGGGATAGAAGACGAAATAATAAGGACAAGGGATGAGAACAGCAAGGTATACATATTCCATAAAGGCAGACTGATACCTCTTCCCGATGGCTTTTACCTAATGGCACCAACGGATATAGTTTCCTTTCTGAAAAGCCCATTGTTCTCGCTTTGGGGGAAATTGCGTGTGGCAATGGAAATGATAATTCCCGGCAAGTCGGGTGAAAGTGATGAAAGCCTGGATTCTTTCGTAACAAGAAGATTCGGGAGAGAAGCCCTTGAGAGGGTAGTTCAGCCGCTTATCGGCGGGATATATACTGCAGATCCATCCAGACTAAGCCTGAAAGCGACCATGCCGCAGTTTATAGAGATGGAAAGGAAGTACGGAAGTGTTATACGCGGGCTTAGAAAGAACATGTCTGAAAGCGGGTTCAGAAAGACCGGGGAAAGCGGGGCGAGGTATAGCATGTTCGTATCTTTCAGAGAAGGGATGAAAACACTGGTAGATGCCCTCGAATCATCACTACCTGGTGAGACTGTCAGGCTTGACTCAAAGCTTTTAAAAGCGAACACAAATGGTGATAAATGGAGATTGCTATTGAGTGACGGTTCCACTGACGAGTCAGACGGTTTGGTACTGGCATTACCTGCACATGTATCATCCGGAATTCTGGATGATACGGATAAAGAGCTTTCAACTTGTCTTTCAGAGATAGAATACAGTTCATCCTGCGTTGTTAACCTTGTTTACAGGAAAGAGGATCTGCCTGGTATGCCCAAGGCATTCGGTGTGCTTATACCGGAGATAGAGAAAAGGGACGTTATAGCATTTTCATTCCTCAGCGAGAAACTGGAGAACAGGGCACCTTCGGACCATGTTATTATCAGATGTTTTACAACGCTTGGTGCCGGCAAGAAAGTAAATGAGCAAGTTGAAGCCGAGATAGTCGGCACGTGTATAGGGGAATCCGAATCGATACTTGGTGCAACAGGTAAACCTGTGCATCATACATTCAGGAAATATGAAAAAGCACTTCCACTATACAGCGTCGGACATATGGAAAGAGTAAAAAACATCGAGGAGCAGGTGAATTCGTATAAGGGGCTTGCGCTTTCTGGTAATGCCTATTCCGGGGTTGGAATACCTCACTGTGTTAACGAAGCTGTAAAGTCTGCTGAAAAAGTTTTTTTCGACCTGTTCGCACGGCCTCGCTGACTACAATTTGAATATCTCAAATTCTGATTTCACTTAAACCTGTAAAAGCGACGCATTCAAATTCATTTATAGCCGGAAAATCTTGAAAATTGGAAGTGTCTGCTTTATAATCTCTATAATTTTAATCCAAATACGGGGAGTTTCTATGAAATTAAAGGACAAAGTAGCACTTATAACGGGCGGTAGCCTTGGACTTGGAAAATCAACTGCATTCCTTTTTGCAAAAGAGGGTGCTAAAGTGATAATTACCGGAAGGAACGAAGACAGATTGAAAAAAGCCTTAGAGGAAGCATCGAAAGAGGGTCTTGAACTGGATTATCTCGTGAGTGACGTCTCGAAGGAAAAGGACTGTAAGGAAGCAGTTGATTACACAGTGAATAAATACGGAAAGATAGACATACTTTTCAATAATGCCGGAATACTGTTCGCAAAAAACACGGTTGAAACCAATGTTGATGAATGGGAGAATATTTTCAATATCAACGTAAAGGGAACATTCATGATGTCAAAATACGCAATCCCTCATATGCTTGAGAGAAATTATGGCGTTATAGTGAACAATTCATCGATTATCGGACTGAAAGCTGTCCCGGGACTAGCTGCCTATAATTCTACCAAGGGTGCTGTTACACAGTTTACAAGGAGTATGGCACTTGAATACGCAACCCAGGGTATCAGGGTTAATGCTATCTGTCCCGGAACTATTGAAACACCGATGGTTGACGGACTACTGGACGGCTTTGAAGACAGGGATGCCGGAGAAGAGCTTTTCAAGTCATTCCATCCAATCGGGAGACTTGGGAAACCCGAGGAGATAGCTCATGCTGTTCTTTTTCTCTGCGATGACAATGTTCAGTTCATGACAGGATCAATGTTGTCAGTTGATGGCGGATGGATTGCCACATAGTATTTTTGTACTATAATGGTTAAAATAAGATTAATTATTCAAACTTGTTGCCAGTAACGGAGGTTGGAGGATGACCAGATCGATCTTAATTATCTTTTTTCAGTTGTTCCTTTTTTTTGCAGCTGTAAGCACCCTCCGGGCTGAAGAGTACTTCCCGATGACACCTTCACAGAAGCACTTCACAGCGATAATATCACAGTTGCCGGGAGTTGTAGGTACTGACTGGAAATCACCGGTATCGTTATGGGTTAAGGTCTCATCAAAAGCCGTGGGTTCACCTGCAAACAAGGATAAAGCGGACACCCTTGCACGCATTCTTGCGGACAGGGGCAGAACTGCACTATACCAGCCTTTCTGTGTTCATATATACCAGAACAAGGATTCCGAGCTTGGGAGCCAATGCGTTTACTGAGTAGCGATTAAAGGGGATGGAAATGTTTAACAGAGGAACAAGGCCTGTTGTTATCTTAATATCATTGTTATTACTAACTTCATGTCTTGCCAAGATACCTACCGGCCAGGAACCCGAGGGCGGTTACTACAAGAACGAACCCAGGGTTTACAATAAGAATTATGACAAAGTCTGGGATGCGACTGTAAAGGCTGCCGAAGAGCTTAACTGGAAAATAGACTGGAAGGACAAGCCAACAGGGAAGATAAAATTCGCTACTTCCTATGTTTATAATGCATATTATAAAGACACGCACAGGGCTTACTCCGAACCTTCAATTGACGAACTCGATTATTCCCGGACAATGGATTACCTTAAGAAGATATCCTACTTTGAAAAGGCAACTCCGGAAGAAGCCCCACCTCACCCGATGTATATTAAAGAGAATCTGAACATCGATGTTGATAAAGTTAAAAGTGAAAAAACCAAAGTTAAAGCCAACTACAAGATCGTACCTTTCTTCGATTACAAGATAGGACATCTGGGTACGGTGAGTTCCAGGGGCCGGCTGGAAGAGGCACTCTATACCAGAATAGATGAACTGCTGAACGAAGAGGAGATCACGCCTCCCGTACCTCCGAGATTCTCTCAGGGACTGGAAGAGATCTATCAGCTTTCTGATATTTTCTTTGATTTCGACAAATCCAATATCAGGGTAGACGCCATACCGGTTTTGCTTGATAATATCGAGACTATTAAAAACAATCCCGAGCTAACAATAGTGATATACGGGTATGCGGATATAAGGGGAACTGACGATTACAATCTCAGGCTTGCCAGAAGGCGCGCTGATGCAACTAAGATGTTCCTGATCAGACACGGTATCAATCACAGGAGGATAATCGCTGTAAGCAAGGGTGAAACACTCAGGTTCGCAACCGGCACTACCGAGAGCGAATACCAGCTTAACAGGCGATCGCACTTCATACCGGTGAAGGTTGAAGAAAAAAGCGAATAATATTATTTCTTCTTTTTCTTCTTTTTCTTTTTATTATTGTTCCTGTTATTATCGGATTTAGTGTTGTTATTTCCGGAATCACCGTTATAGCCTTCCAGACTCCCGGCTTCACCTTCATTAAAAGGGATCGATATATAAAGCTCGTCCTTTTCACTTTCGGATTTCAGCTCTATCTCTATTCCTGACGCATTCAACTGGGGATATTTTTTGAAAAGCTCCGTGATATCTTTCTGTAACTGGTCCCTGAAACTCGGCGGGAGGTCTTTCCTTTCGTATGAAAGTACCATCTTGAGCCTTTCTTTGGCGGTATTCGCTGATCTGTTCCTTCTGAAGAAATCTAGTATGGACATTATTACCCCCCTATGAGTCTTTTAAAGAAGCTTCTTTTTTCCTCGAGCTCGTCAAACGGAATCTCTTCACCTTCAAGTCTCCTGGCAATGTTCATGAGAGCAGCGCCTGACCTGGTATTGTCGGCGGAAAAAACTATTGGCTCGCCCTTGTTCGTAAAATCCACCATTCTTTCTTCATCGGGGATGATCCCGATCTTGGGTATCCGGAGTATATCTTCCACATCCTCGACTGAGAGCATTTCTCCCTTCTGAACCTGCTTGAGCCTAATCCTGTTAACAATAAGATGAATATTCTCTTTATGCATTGATTCGAGAAGCCCGACAACACGATCCGCGTCCCTGACTGAAGAGACTTCCGGGTTTACGACCAGAAGTGCCTCGTCTGCTGCCGATGTCGCGGTTTTGAAACCGCCTTCTATGCCGGCTGGGGAGTCAATTATTACATAGTCGAATTTCGAGCGTATAGAGTCGATTATTTTCTTAAGATCTTCCGGACTCACGGCTTCCTTGTTCTTTGTCTGTGCGGCCGGAAGAAGGTAAAGCGAGTTACCCCTTTTGTCTTTCACGAAAGCTTTCTCTGCATCAACTGTACCCTCGATTACATCAACTATATCGTAGACGATCCTGTTCTCGAGGCCCAGGATCATGTCCAGGTTTCTGAGACCAATGTCAGCATCGATGGTAAGTACTTTTTTGCCCATTGTCGACAGGGCGGCAGACAGGTTAGCTGTCACTGTCGTCTTGCCGACGCCTCCTTTCCCTGATGTGACCACAATAACTCTTGCCATAATTATTCCCCTTTAGACTTTTATTTGTTCTATAAGTATCTGATTATCCTTAACGTATGCCTTCTCTGTTTTATCAGGCGATTCCACCTCTGCGTCATCAGGAGCCCTGGTTATATAATTCCCGATCCTGAGCTGTTGAGCATTAAGCTTCAGGGCTATAACGACCGTTGATTCATCGCCCCTTGCTCCTGCATGCACAACACCCCTTAAAACACCCATTACTATCATATTACCCGACGCTATAACGTATGCCCCGGGATTAAT
>Ga0102952_1000188_pt1 | contig 28334 bp, 25 predicted proteins | sample SalPon2A_C_D1_MG_FD_78506 | JGI IMG/M metagenome (GOLD analysis project Ga0102952, IMG submission 78506) | Soil microbial communities from South San Francisco under conditions of wetland restoration - Salt Pond MetaG R2A_C_D1_MG | ecosystem: Environmental > Terrestrial > Soil > Wetlands | place... | reverse complement strand
GACCAGAGAGAGGGTGACCCCGAGAAACGGTCCGAAGAACGCCCCGAGAGCGGTCCAGCCCATGGCGGACCGATCCGCCAGGGCCTCAGGAACCCGATGCCACCAGCGCAGCAGGGTGAACAGCAGGACGTAGCCCGCGAGCCCCGCGAGCACCCGGATCTGCGTCGCCGCCAGCGCGGGGTAAGTCCCCATTCCCAGCTTGGAGAGCACGAGGCCGGCACCCTGCCCGAAGGCTCCACCCAGGGCCAGCAGGACTCCCGCGACCGGGTGCCGAGGGACCGGAGCCGCAGCGACGCGTCTGGATCGGCCTTGCGGCCGGGGACGCTCGCGGTCCAGCACCGCCCAGACGATGCCTCCGAGCGTGAGGGTCATGCCCAGCAGATCCAGGGCTCCGAGCACCTCGTCGAGCAGCATCCAGCCCAAGACGGCGGCGAACACCGGAGCCAGCGACATGATCAGCGTCGACAGCCGGGGTCCGAGCACCACGAAGGCCCGGAAGAGACACAGATCCCCGAAGGTGAAGCCGATCAGGCCCGAGATCGTCAGCCAGCTCCAGGCGTGGGCGGTGGCATCGACGGGAAACGCTTGGCCGCGGGTGACCCAGGCGGCGAGGGAGAGCAGAAGCAAGGCCAGCGGCATCCGCAGCAGGTTGACCCGCAGCGAGCCGATCCGATGCCCGGCGGCCTCGAAGGTCAGCGCCGTCGCCACCCAACACGAGGCGGTGCCCAGGGCGGCGAGCTCACCGGCGTGGGGAATCGGCATCCCGAGAGCCTAATACACCTCCCTGGTGGAATCCGGGCGCTCCGGGCGACCACAAGCTCGAGACGGAACATAGGGAAACCGGGCGACTCCGAAGAGCCGCCCGGAGAGCCCCGAGACGTCTCAAGGCGGGGACGTCGAGGTGTCGGCCAGGTGGGGAAAGGAGCCCTCGCCGCTCACCGTGCCGCCTTCGATGTCGAAGCCCTCGGGCGACCGGATCGCCGCTCCGGCAGCCACCGAGGTGGCACCACCGGTCTGAGCGTATCCGGCCAACAGCTCGAGGGTCCCCTCTTCCACCACCACCTCGCCACTGTTGGTGAGCGGCGCTTCGAACGCCACGGTGCCGGGCCCCGTCTTGCGCAGCCGGCCGGCGTTCTCGAACACCGGACCCGGTGGGCCATAGACGTCCAACAGCGCCTCGGCACCGACGCTGAAGGAGCCACCGGCCAGATTGCGCACGGGTGCGTCGAAGGTCAGCACCCATTCCCCGGTGCCGCTCCACTCCGCCGTGCCAAGGTTCTCCAAGGCCCGCAGAGACAACACCTTGCGGCGATCTCCCTCGACGGTGAGACGACCCGAGGAGGTGATGCGGGTGGTCGCAGCACCGCTCATGGAGCCGGCGCGCCACCAAAGACGCCCCGCGACCTCCAGGTCACCGGGACCGGTGACGATCCCGCCGTCCAGGTGCAGCACGGCGCCGGGACCCACCCGGCTGGCGCCTCGGATCTTCAGCGTTGGGCCGCGCACGGCCAGGGTCGGACCACCGTCCTCCGCGGTCATCTCCAACCCTCCGACAATGGCATCCGCGTCGACCACCACCTCGTACGAGCCCGGCAGGCCGAGCACCGCGATGTCGGTGTCCCCGGGAACCTCGCCTCCGCTCCAGCTCGCGGCGTCGTGCCAGGTGCCGCCCTCTGCACCGATCCACTCGACCCGCCGGGCGTCGGTGAGATCGAGGGGCTCGGTCTTCGGGCCTCCCTTCTCGCCGCCGCGGGCGAAGTCCCCGTGAGGTCCCAAATCCTTCGCAGGCCCCTCGTGGGGCTCCGGAGGCTGGGCGCTCGCGACGCTCGCCGCCAGCAGCAGAGCCAGCAGCGCGCCAGCGAAGAACAGGCCCCCGCGAACGGGGGCCGGCAAGCCTGACGCTTGGAGAGAGCGCCTCGTCATGGTGCCGCTCATGGCACCACGAACACGTTGTGCTGGAGATCGCTCCGGAGCAACAACGTGTTGCGGGCGATCACCTTGGCCAGGGTCTGGTTCTCGATGGCGCGCGCCGCGCCCGGGTTGAGACGGTTCTGGTACCAATCCGGATCGCCGTCGCGCAGACGGGTGAACTGGTCGACCAGAGTCGCGTGCAGCAGCTCGCCCACCAGAGTCCCGGGGAGGTGATCCTCGGCCAGCGCTCCCACCCACACGTCGATGTCGTTGACGTTGCCGTAGGCCGCGGCGAGCTGGCCCTGAACGGTCGTGTCGATCGTGATGTCCGCGAAGCTCGCCGCCGGGGCCAAACCGTAGGCGATGCGGAAGGTGTTGTAGTCCGGCAGACCGTGGTCGCGACCGCGCTGGATGTTGAGCGACGCGAGGTCGAGACCGCCGGCTCCCGGAGGTCCGAAGAGGAAGTTGCGGACGTCGTCGACGACCTTGCTGTCGATGCGCTGCATGACCTGGCTGGCGAGCCCCATCATGTAGGGATCGACATCCACCGAGGTGAGCTCGGTGGGGGCGAAAAAGGCGTCCCGCAACGCCAACGGACCCGCGGTGATCGGGTTGCCGTCGCTGTCCAGCCGCAGGACGGTGGCCGAGAGCATGGTGTGTCCCAGGCGGTAGGCGGCGGTCGAGAAGACGTTGGCGATACCCGGGTTGACCGACGGGTTGTAGCCGGTGTAGGCGGGGATCGCTCCGCTGCCCAGGATCACCGGCAGAAACTCCTGGTAGGTGATGACCTGCATCTCGGCCATCACGACGTTGCGGGCCGCTTCGTAGATATCGTCCCCGGTCATCGCCGGATTGCCGGTCTTCAAGCGGTTGGCCCAGAAGTTGTGCTCCCGTACCCAGAGGTTGTGCATGGAGGACAGGACCACCTGCTCGTTGGCGCGGATGTCACCGGCCAGGAAGAGGGTGGGGTCGGGTCCACCGGCGTTGGGGAACCCCCCCGTGTTGAAGGGCAGGAAATCCCCGGGGCTGGTGTCGAGACGGCCAGTGCCGTCGTTGGTACGCAGCGCGGCGGCGCGCACGGCGTCGGAGCCGTAGACGTTGCTGGCGTCGAGGAAGGTGGTGATCTGGTTGATCTGCTGACGGGGATTCGAGATGCTGGTCCCGGTCGTCGAATCGAAGCTCGAACGGGTGAAGGGGATCACCTGCCCGCCGACCCCGAAGGGATCGAAGAAGGGATCGCCCAGCGGCACCGCGATCGGCTCCGGCTCGGTGCCGTCGGACTCGGTCAAGTCGATGTCGTGGTCGACGAACTGTCCCCACTGCCAGACCATGTCGCTCGCTCGTCCGCCGCTGAGGATCGACCCGGACTGACTGAGAACGAGGTTGCTGATTTCGCGGGCGCTGAGCCGTCCCGGACCTGCCAGCGCCGAGATGCCGTCGGCATAAGCCGGCGGAGCGATCCGGAGGAGCTGCACCTCCGGCGGGGTGGGTGGGAAGGTCACGGAAGCCGCTCCGATCGAGCGGAGTCCGGATGTGTCGGTCGAGGCGGTCGCCTCCGAGCTGGTCTCGGTCACGATGCCGGTGTTGGCCACCGCGGTCTCCCTCGCCAGCTCCTCGGATTCCGCGGTCTGATCCTCTTGGCGAACGAGCTCGGACTCGACGTCCACGGCATCCATGAGCTCGTCGGCCTCCGGCTCCGGTTCCTGGAGGTAGACCTTGTAGATCTCGGGCTCCGTCGGCTCGATGGAGATCGAATCCTGAGTGGTGGCGGCGGTTCCCGGTAGGGCGACGAGCAAGCTGAGCAAAGTGATCACAACGACTGCGACAAGGGCTGTCGGGTGAAAAGAGACCAGCCTTTCGAAACGAGTGTTCGAGATCATTCTCTCCTCCTGGTGGGCTCCCGAGGGAGCGCAGAATTTGTTTCAGTGTCGAACATTCCCCTACTAAAACTGGTATCGAATTCGAGGTGACTCGGGACAAGAAATCCGGAGGCCCCTCCACGGGGACGCTCCGGATCTGCAAGCCTCCTCACGAGGCGGCTTCCCGGTTACCGGGCTCCGGGCTTGCCGGCCAGACGGTCCGAGGTCTTTGCCTCGGCGCCTGCACCCCGCAATCGCTGCACGACGTGGAGCGACGCATCGACCAGGGCACCGTTGCACACCGAGAGCACGATCTCGGCGTCGCCGGCGACCCGCTGGAGCCAGGCCATCGCTTGCGGGCTCCTGGGACGGGCCGACGGTAAAGACCTCGAAAGCACCGCCATGGCCGGCCGCGGCGAAGACCTCACCGCCCCTCGATGTAAGAGTCCGGGCTGGCTTTGAACTCCTCGATACAGCTCTCGGTGGCGAAGGCCCAGATCCTCCCGTCGTGAACGACGAAAAGCGAAGGATCGAGGGTCGCCCCGGGATAGACCGGGCAGGTCTCGTTCTGGATGCGGAAGCGCTCCGGATCCTCCTGGAAGGCCTCGCGGGTCTCAGCGCTGGCGAAACGGTACCGGTAGCCGTGATGCGACACCTCCAGGCCGTCCTTTCCTTCGACCTCCTTCCCGTGTACCAGGTGCACCGGGTCGAGGCCTTTCAAGGCCAGGAGCTCATCGGCGGATTCGTCTCCGGTGGCCGCCGGGGTGCCGATGAGGACCAGAACCGCCAGCGAGACCGCCGTCAGAACCGTCACTGGAGCGGGGGAACGGGTGATCCAAATCTGGATACGAGTCATGTTCGCGATCTCCTTTCCTAGATCTCCTACAGGAGCGGGATAGACGAGAGCCACGAGGCCCCCGGGATCCCGGAGCCCCGGCTCAGTCGGAGCGAAGGGCAGTCATCGGGTGAATATGGGTCGCACGGCGGGCCGGCAGCCAGCAGGCGAAGACGGCCACGGCGAGCAACGAAAGGGTGACGGCCAAGAAGGTGAGGCCGTCGTGCGGCGTCACCTCGTAGAGCAGGTCGGCCAGCGGTGGACCGGCCACCAGGGCTCCGATCGCTCCCAGGGCGAGCCCGAGAAGCACCAGTCGCAGTCCCTGGGCCAGCACCATGGAGAGCACCCGCGACCGCGCCGCGCCGAGGGCCATGCGGATGCCGATCTCGTGAGTCCTCTGACCGACCGAGAAGGCGATGACCCCGCCGATACCGGTGGCCGTGATGACCAGCGCGAGCAGGGCGGAAAGCGCCAGCAGCAACGTGGTGTGCCGGGGAGCCGCCAGGTGCCGCTGGCGGAGCTCGGTGAGGGTCAGCTCGTCGGCCACCGGCTGCTCGGGGTCGATCTCCCAGACGAGGGTGCGGATCTCGCGCATCAAGAGAGCCGGGTCGTCCCGCGTGCGCACCACCACCCGGGCCACGTGCTCCGGATGCTGCCGGAAGGGCAGATAGAGACGCGCTCCGGCCGCGCGGTCGAGCCCGACGCGGGTATCCGCCACCACGCCGACGACGGTGAAGGGGTCGACGCGCTCGTCGCCTTCGATCAGCAGCCGTCGGCCCACCGGGTCTTCGTCCCCCCAGTGGAGCCGGGCGAAGGAGCGGTTGACGATCGCGACCCAGGGAGCGCCCTCACGATCCTGTGCGGTGAACGCACGGCCCTGGAGCAACGGGATCCCCAGGGTCCGGAAGTACTCCTCGCTGACGACGTTCCAGTCGGTGCGCGGGCGGGGCTCGCCCTCGGCGACCGGGCGGTCCTCGAGCTCGAATTCCAGGTTCGAGGGGACCCAACCGTTGAGCGGAAACGTGCTCGACACCGCCGCGGCCAGGACGGCGGGATGGGCCGCGGCCCGCTCCAGCAGCCCCTGGAAGAGCCGGAGACGCAGGTCCGGCCGATCGCCGGGATAGTTCCAGTTGGGGCTCACCAGCATGGACATCACGTGCTCCGGCTCGAAGCCGGCGTCCACTTGCTGGAGCTTGACCAGGCTGCGTACCAACAGCCCCGCTCCGGCGAGCAGGACGAAGGACACCGCGAGCTGGGCCACGATCAGGGCGTGGCGGGCGCGGCGGCGGCCGGCGGTCTCGGTGGCGCGACCGCTCTCGCTACGCAACGCAGTGGCCAGATCCCGACGCGAGGCGAAGGCCGGAAGGGCACCGAAGAAGAGGCCGGTGAGCAGCGACAGGACGACGGTGAAGAGCAACACCGGCGGATCGATCGCCACCTCTCCGCTGCGGGGTAGAAAGGCGCCGGTCAGACGCAGGAGGAGGGGCAGCCCGGCGTAGGCCAGGACGAGCCCGAGGGTGCCGCCGACCAGCGACAGCAGCACGCTCTCGGTGAGGAGCTGTCGGACCAGGCGGCCGCGACCCGCGCCCAGGGCCGAGCGCAACACCAGCTCGCGGTCCCGACGGACCTGCCGGGCGAGCATCAAGTTGGCCACGTTGAAGCAGGCGATGAGCAGCACCAGGGCGACGGTGGCGAAGAGGATCCACAGCATCGCCTGCGCCTGCCGGACGATCTCGTCCTTGAGCGGCGCCGCCGACGCCGTGTAGCCGGACTCCGCTGGGTAGACCTCCGGATGCGCCAGCGCCAGGCGGTCGGCGAGCGCCTCCATCTCGGCGTCCACCTCGGCGGGGGCGACCCCCGGGTGGGTGCGTCCCAGCACCAGCATCATGCGGCGGCCCCGGTCGGTGATGAACTCCTCGCTGGAGCGGATCGGACAGGCCGACGTCGGCATGTAGACGTCCTGCTCCTCGGGATAGAGCGGCACCGCCGGCAGCACCCCGATCACCGTGTGCATCTTGTCGTTCATCTCCAGCGCCGCCCCGACCACGCCGGGATCGCCCCCGAAATGGCGGCGCCAGAAGCCGTGGCCGAGGATCAGGACCGGCTCCGCCCCCGGATCGTCGTCCCGGTCCGTGAAGGTGCGGCCGTGGAGCGGCTCGATCCCCAGCACGTCGAAGTACTCCGCGGACACCACACCGGTGCGGACCCGCACCGGCTCGCCACCCCCGAGCAGGGTAAAGGACATCCCGTGATACTCGACCACCTCGTCGAGGGTGCGGCTCGCTTCGCGCACGTCCCGAATCTCATGGACCGAGAAGCCCAGCAGCTCCTGCCCGGCACCCGGGGCATGCTGGCGGAGATGGACCAGGCGCTCGCTGTCTCCGTAGGGCAGGGGCCGCAGGAGCACGCCGTGGATGACGCTGAACAGCGCGGTGTTGGCTCCGATGCCGAGCGCCAGGGTCACCACGACGACGACCGCGAAGCCGGGAGTCTTGCGTAGCGACCGGAAGGCGTAGCGCAAGTCCTGACCCAGGACCTCGATCCAGGGGAGCCCGCGCTCGTGGCGGCACTCCTCCTTGACCTTCTCCACGCCCCCGAAGCGGCGCAGGGCTTCGGTGCGCGCGGCTTGCGGGCCGAGACCAAGGGCTTGGAGCTGCTCGATCTCCATCTCCAGGTGGAACCGCAGCTCCTCGCTCAGCTCGCGCTCCTTCTCCCGCTTGGCGAACAGTTCCCTCACGCGCCGCCACCACTGCTCGAATCGTTGCATCACGAATTTCCCCTTGCCTTCAAGCGCTTGTCGCTGCGAGAATCCGCCCGATGGCGGCCGACACCCGCTCCCAGCTCTCCCGCTCGGCTTCGAGCTGACGGTGGCCCTGGGGGGTCAGGTGATAGAACTTGGCGCGCCGGTTGTTGTCCGAAACGCCCCATTCGGAGCCGATCCAGCCCTGCTGCTCCAGGCGATGGAGGGCGGGGTAGAGAGAGCCCTGGTTGACCTGGAGCACGTCGCGGGAGATCTGCTGGATGCGCTGCGAAATACCCCAGCCGTGCATCGGCCCGAGGGCCAGGGTCTTCAAGATCAGCAGATCCAGGGTGCCCTGGAGAAGGTCGCTCTTGGCGGTGGGCGCGGTGGGCATCGTCGTGTCGTCCTCTCGTCGAAAGTGGGTGGGTCTCCGATGCAGCGTTGACGACCCCAAGAGGTCTTCCTGTCGACTGTCAAGGGGAAGTACGGAAAATTGCGGCTCGGGTTGCGTCGGACGGCCTTGGGGATGCCTTGAACACGACTGCATCGTGGAGGAGATCGGCTCCAACCTTTGAAACGAAAGACACGGGGTGGAAGTCGGGAGCACCGCTCCGGGAGCCGATTTCGGCTCGAAAACGGCCTTTCCGGGCTCGCCGAGGGGGTTTTCGGAGCCTCGAGCGGCGACGGGCCAGTGGCCTGGACAAGGCATGGGTCTGGCTTCCGGTTCGCTCGCGTCAGCTCCCGAAACGGAGCGGGGAGTGGCCGAAAGTGGCTGAGAGTGGCTGATTGACACGTTTCGGCCGCTGCCTTACACTACCGTGCGCGCATCCTTTCGGGGCGTAGCGCAGTCTGGTAGCGCACCTGCCTTGGGCGCAGGGGGTCCCCAGTTCAAATCTGGGCGCCCCGATACCCGACGACATCGGAGATACATCTCTCGCCGTCGGACAGTGGGACGGCCGCGCGACGGCTGCCTGTAGCTCAGTTGGATAGAGCGGCGGCCTTCTAAGCCGTTGGTCGGGGGTTCGAATCCCTCCAGGCAGGCCACTGATTTGACAGAACCGAGCCTCGAGAGCCTCCGGGATCTCCGGCTCGTCACCGAGAGCGGGAACCGGCAATCAGGAACCGACATGGTGAGCGTAGCTCAATGGTAGAGCGCTGGATTGTGGTTCCAGTGGTTGGGGGTTCGAGTCCCCTCGCTCACCCCAGACTCTCGGCCTCTCGCAGACGCAGGACACGCGCCCTTAGCTCAGCTGGATAGAGCGACGGCCTCCGGAGCCGTAGGTCAGAGGTTCGAATCCTCTAGGGCGCACCACCCTCCTCCTCGAAGAAACAGCCGCAAAGCCCAGGAAAACAAGGCACTTTCGGCCGGAACCCCTAGCACCCTCGTCTGCGCGCAAGTGCGTGCATCTGCGTCGCCCTACGCGCTATGATGGTTACCACGTTGGTTACCAGATCTTCCTGGAGGGTCCCGAATGCCGCCGAAACCACGTTTGCTGACCAAGCGAGACCTCGACGCTTTGCAGAAGGAGGCTCAGGCCGATCCCACCCTGATACGAACCATGGCGGACGCTGGCCAGCCCGGCCTCTACGTACAGGCCCGGCGTCGACGGGTCCGCTACCTCTACCGTTATCGATCGCCGCTGACAGGCACCCGGCGACAGATGCAGATCGACTGGCACGGCGCCATCACCCTGGCCCAGGCTCAAGGCATTGCTCAGAAGCTCCGAGCCCAAGTAGCCGCCGGGGTCGATCCCCAAGAGGCTCGCGAGGCCGAGCGAAAGGCCGCAGTCACTCTTGCAGAGGCTGTCGAGGGATACCTCAAGGACCTCAAGCAAAGGGCTGAGACTGGGGCCAGGAGAGGAAAGCGAAGTGGATACGAGTCCGCTCGCCGTCGACTCGAGCGTCACGTGGTTCCAAAGCTGGGCTCCAGGCGCATTCGCGACGTTTCACCGGATGACGCCCGCCATTTGCATCGCAGCCTTCAGAGAACCCCCGTCGAGGCGAACCGGACCCTCACAGCGCTCTCATCGGTCTTTGGCTGGGCTGACAGGGAGCAGCTCGTTCCGGTCGGAATGAACCCGACCCGGCACGTCGAGAGATTTGCGGAAACTGGAACCCGGCGGGCGCTCACCCTGGAAGAGCTCGGTTGTCTCGGCACCGCCCTCAACGAGGCTGAACAAGCTGGCTCCGAGAACCCCTCGGTCATCTTGGCCGTGCGTCTCCTCGCCTTGACCGGATGCCGCCGCGCCGAAATCCTCGGTCACATGAGCAAGAGGCGGCGTGGCTCGCGAGAGGGTCTGAGGTGGGGTGACGTCGACCTCGAGAGAGGGCGGATCCACCTTCACGACTCCAAGACGGGACCCCAGACACGCGTTGTCGGCCGGCCGGTGATCGAGTTGCTTCGCGCTGCGAAGCCTGCAGGCGCCGGAAAGCACGACTGCGTCTGCCCCGGTCGAAACCCCGGTCAGCCCTACTCCGCGATCAACAAGGCGCGAAGGCGAATCTGGCAAGCTGCCGAGCTCGACGGAGTCGACCTCCATTCTCTGCGTCACACCTTCGCCTCGATCGGAGCTCACGTCCAGTCCGGACAGTATGTCTCCTTCGTGGCTCCACTTCTCGGCCACGGCTACCAGGCACGGTCGGTGACCGAACGCTACATCCACTCCAATCTCGAGGCCCTCCGACCGGCTGCCGACGCCATCTCCCAGGAGATTGCCGGCCTTCTGGGGCTCCACAACCCACCGGACTGACTCTACTCAGAGCTGGCTGAGGCGAACGTCGTTCGCCAAAAGCTCTCGATGAGGGCCGATCGATGGACTTGCAGGATTTCAACTGCTATTTCTAATACGAGTCTCGGCTCTGGCCGCAGTTGGCTGCAACAACTGGCTGTTCGCAGGTAGTGGGCTCACAAGATCCATCTCATCCAAAGGTGGGAGAGAGGAGTTGTATGCCATGGGAAACGGAAGGAGAAAAGCCGACGTGCTCCTGACGACGGAGCAAGCTGCCCAGGTCCTTGCCGTCCACCCACGAACCTTGGATGGATGGCGGATCCGGGGCAATGGTCCAAAGTTTCTCCAGTTGTCTGCGCGCTGTGTCCGGTATCGGCGGAGCGACATCGAGGCCTGGACCGTGGAGCGGGAACGGCGGTCGACCAGCGATCCTGGAACAAGCAAATTGCGACCTTGAAATTCCATTTTGACCTCTCTGGTTATAATGACCAGATTGAACTGAGGAAGAGTATGATGCAGACCACGACAGACTCAGCTTCTTCACACGAGGTTCTCTTCATTGGGCCCAGGAACACGGCCCCCCTAGTCCAGCCACTCGAGAAAGCGGGATTCAAGGTCGTTTCGAAGCGTCCGACCAAGAAAGCTCTTGAGAAGTCCGTTCTGGAACACTTCTGGAGAGCAATCCTGGTTCATTCCAGCACACCAGAGTCCTTTCTCGAGGCCTTCTCCAAGAAGCAAACAGCTTCCCCCGTTCTCCTTCTGAGCCTCGAATGGCCCTGCAAGCTTCCCCAAGCGGAGAGCTGGACTTGCATTCGCCAACCTAGTGAGAGCGAACGCCTCGTTCGAGACTTCGTCGTCTTTCTAAGCCAGCATCCGCTTCGTGAAGAGAGTCCCTTTCCGTACTGGGCAACTCAGGTCCTTCCTGCGACTCGAGCGAAGAGCTCGTTCTCGAAGGTCCTCCAGGATGTGGAGAAGGGTGCTCGTGTGGTCGTCACGAAACACGAGTCTCCCTCGGCGGTGGTCGTCCCCTACAAGGAGTATGAAGCGCTTCAGGCTCAGACCGAACGTGCGCTGGATCGCATGCGCGCCCGCTTTGACACCTTGGTAGCTGAAATGCAGAAACCGGCCTTTGAGAGAGGCGTGGACGCTCTGTTCAACTCATCGTCCGAGGAGCTCGGCCAGACAGCCGTCCAGGCTGCGCGCGCTCGTGACTGAAGCCGTAGCCACGATACTCGTTCTTGCTGGCACCAATGGATGCGGCAAGAGCAGCATCGCTGGCGCCCGTCTCCGCGCACAAGGAGCTACCTACTTCAACCCTGACGAGGTAGTGCTGGAGCTCCTCGCCGACAGCCCAGGGCTTTCGCTCCAGGAGGCCCAGAGCCGCGTCTGGAAGCTGGGCCGCGATGGTCTTGAGACGGCAATCTCGAAGCGGGAGAGCTTCGCCTTCGAAACTACTCTCGGCGGCCGAACGATGACGCGACTCTTGCACAAAGCGATCGACGCAGGTCTTCACGTCAGGGTGTGGTACGCCGGCCTGGAAAGCCCGGAGCTCCACATCGCGCGCGTAGCCCAACGGGTTGCGAAAGGAGGACACGACATCCCAGTCGATCGCATTCGCGAGCGCTACAATTCGAGCCTCTTGAATCTCGCGGGTCTCGTCCCGCGACTGTACGAGCTTCACCTCTACGACAACTCCGAGGAACACGATCCGGCACTCGGCAACGCTCCCCAACCTCGCCTCCTCCTTCACCTCGAGAACGGGCATATCGAGTCTCCTCGACCCGAAGAGCTGGCGGCGACACCCGAATGGGCGAAGCCCATTGTGGTCCAGGCGCTCGAGGTCGACCGAGCCTCGACCGAGTAGCTTGCCGTTCACATCCTCGGAAGTGGCAGGTAGTCGATCCCGATGGTGTCATCGCCCCTTGTCAGCACGACCGGCGTGCCCTTGGTCACATCGCATTCGGGGAAAGACCCGCCCTGGGAGCAGAGGATGTCGTCGTACATCTCGGAGAGATATTCGGAATCCGTGACGAAGACGAAGTAGGTGCCTGGCAGGACGACGGGCTGTGGTAGCGCTGACCCGCAACGACGGGGTGGCCTTCGAGCGCTACCCGGCACCGGCCTCGACCAGACCTTCACCTGGCCGGCCACCGAGGCGGTGGTGAGCGACACCACACCGCCGGAGGTCCACGCGGTCCGTCTGCGCCAGGGTTACCTGGAGATCGAGCTCGACGAGGAGCCGGATCTCGCCACCCTCCAGACGGCGATCGCGGTGACCTCGCTGCCCCCGGCGACCACCACCACCTCGGCCAGTGGGGGCATGTCCTCTGTCGCAGCAGGTGCCAGCGCCGAGGTCCCCTTGGTCTGGGCGCTGCTGCAGGACGGCTTCACGGTGCGTGCGGATCTGCCTTTGGCTGCGGAAGACCTGGAGCTGTTCGAGCGGCCGGACCCGCGGAAGATCCCAGCCTCGTCGGTGGGCAATGTCCTCGGATTCCAGGGTCATCCGAGGGACCCTGAGACGGGCCTGGTCTACATTCGGAACCGTTAGCGGCGATCAGCGGCAAGCTCAAAAAGTCAGTCAAACTCTTCCCGTTGAGATACGAGACAGGTCTTCGCTTCGCCGGGAAACCGAACCCGCCAGTAGCCGCTGAGCTGCCACCACTCGACGGAAGGCGGTGTCCTGCCCGCGTGCCCATGCCTCACTCGGGGTAAGGGCGTCACTACTGGCCGAGGATCGCCTGGAGGACCTCACGCAGGGCGCGCCGATCCTCATCTTCGAGGCGTCCGAGCTTGCGCAGCACGAGGCGGCGCTCGATGGTGGCAAGGACAGGCTTGAGCACCGAGGGCTTGAGAAGCCCGGCCTCCTTCCAATGCGCGATGGCGACCTCGCCCACGCTGGCTGCCGGGCGCACCTGGCTGGTGACGGCAAGGATGATCAGGTCGCGCCGGTCGCGGTGGTAGGCGTCGGAGGAGACGACAACCGCGGGTCGGCGCTTGGTAGTGGACTGGTCGGTGAAGGGGAAGGGGACGAGGACCAGGTCCCCGAGCTCATAGCCGGTCATAGTCGGCGTCGTCGGGATTGTCCCAGACCCGGGCGAAGGTGTCCTCGGAGAGCTTCGCTGCGGCGTGGGTGAGGCGCCGATCCTCGTCGCGCACGCGCAGGAAATCCACGAAGTCCTCGACCTCGGCCACCCGCTCGGGCGGCAGGCTTCGGATCTTATCGAAGAGCTGGTCGTCTGTCGGGCTCGGCTGCGCCATCGTCCGTCTCCTTACCGTGCGGCGAGCTGCTGGAATTGGTGCCTGAGGATGAAGGAGTCGAGGACGGCCTTGACGGTGGCCTTCTCGGCTTCGGGTAGCCGGTCGACGGCCTGGAGCTTTTCGAGCAGCTCGCGGTCGGCGATCTGTCCGCCGGCCTTGGTGTCGGGGCGGTCGTCGAAGGCGAGGTAGTCGAGCGAGCAGTCGAAGAGCTCGGCGTAGCGGCTGAGGATCTCGGTGGAGGGGACGTGCGCCCCCCGCTCGTAGCCGGAGATCTGCTTCTGGTGGACCTTGAGCTTCTGCGCGAGCTGGATCTGTGACCAGCTCCGCTCGAGCCGCATGCGCTTGAGTCGCTCGCCGAGGATCATCTGCTTGCCTGCCTTCCCCGTTTCTAGACCAGTCTGGCCATAGTCCTTCCCTAGTGTGCCCTCGGGAGTGGCCGAAATCAAGGCCAGGGTGTTGACACAACACAGCCAGCCCCCGGCGGCGGCGGACGCGGGGGCGGGCGATGGCTGAGCACAAGCTGACGGTCTCGGGGCTTCACCGGCCGGGCTGGTGGCCGGCCTCGGAGGCGGTGGTGACCGATACGACGCCTCCCGAAGTCCACGCGGTCCATCTGCGCCAGGGTTACCTGGAGATCGAGCTCGACGAGGAGCCGGATCTCTCCACCGTCCAGACGGCGGGGCTAGCCGCCGCCTCCCATGCGTGCTAAACTATGATGACTTTTCAAGAAACGGTCCCCGTTCGCGGGGTAGACACCCGGCACACGTGGAGTAACACCTGGGGGAAGACGTCATGCGCAAGCGGATTCAGCTCTTTCCGATTCTGATCGTCCTGGTCGTGGCCCTCGTTGCGCTGCCGGCCCTGGCGGAGACCTTTACTCTCAAGCTCAAGAACGGCAGCGAGCTCGTCACCCGCTACCGTCCACAGGAGGCGAGCTGGGATCCCGATATGGTGATGATGATGACCGACTTCGGTCACTGGGTCGCCTTCCCACGTGCAGACATCGAAGAGGTCGTCTCCGACTTCGAAGCCCGGGGCTTCGGCAAGGTGATCGACACCACCACGATCGACCTGGGCATCGCCCCCAACGACCTGCCCGTTCCCGGCGAGGAGCAACAGCCCACCTCCCTGGAGCAGCTCCAATCGCTCATGCAACAGAACCAGCGCAGCTATGACATCCAGCAGTTTGTTTCCCCCGGACAGGCGGGGCGTACCGGTGGCGGTCTTCCCGTCGGCTACGGCTCCGGAATCGGTGGCGGCGGCGGTGGCCCTGTCATCTCGATACCTTCCGGCGGCAATTGACGGTACACTGACTTCGATGCTTTCGGCCCGTTGACGCGACGGGCCTTCGACCGGTTCCACGGAATCGGATTTGACAACCAGATGTCACGGTGACCCGGATGGGTCCTCGAAAGAGGGAAGCCGGTGCAATTCCGGCGCGGCCCCCGCCACTGTCACCGGGGACGAAACCGGCAAACGCCCGTTCTCCAACGCCTCGCCGCACAGCGAGCCCACGAAGGGTACGGGCCGACCACTGCACGGAAGACATCGGGCGGCTCCGCCGTCCCGGTGGCCCGTGTGGGAAGGGCCGGGAGTAGGAAGATCCGGAAGCCAGGAGACCTGCCGTGACGTCCGACGCCCGGACCCTCCGTGGGTCCGCCCGCGGGGTGTGGGCTGCAAGGCGGTGGACGGGCGACCGCGGGCAACCCCGCCTCTCCTCTTCCCCTCTTCTCCCCCCTTCGACGGCAATCCCAGGCAGGATCGGGTGTCGCAAGACCAATGGAGGACGCCATGCGTCACCTGGCTCTCGTGGCCGCGATCCTCGGGGGAGGGATCCCGGTCCTCGCACAATCTGGAGCTCCGGTCAGCCCAGCGCTGTCCGCAGTCTCCGCTTCCCCAGCCCTCTCTTCGTACAGCGACACCGTTGTCGTCACCGCCTCCTTGGAGGAGGAGGAGACCGGCGATCTCCCCATCTCCATCAGCGTGATTCCCAGCCTGGAGATCGAGGAACGGCAAGCCCCCCGGATTCTCGACCTGCTGCGCACCGTCCCGGGGCTCGACGTGGTCCAGCAGGGTTCGCCGGGCAAGTTCACCTCGGTGTTCCTGCGCGGGACCAATTCCTCCCAGACCCTGGTGCTGTGGAACGGCATCCCGCTCAACGACCCGTCTTTCGGCGGCTTCGACTGGGCCTTTCTGGATACCGCCGGAGTCGAGCGCATCGAGGTGGTGCGCGGCCCGACCAGCGCACTCTACGGCAGCGAGGCCATCGGTGGCGTCATCCAAGTGCTCACCCGCGACGGCGGCACCGCGACGGACCTCCGGCTGGAGGCCGGCGGTGACGGCCACCGCCGGGGATCTCTCGGCTCGGGGCTCGATCTGGGAGCGGCCCACCTGGATCTCTCCGCGGCCGTGCTGCGGGAGGACGGCGAGGTGTCCAACGACTTCTACGACGGGGACGACGCCGTCGCCCGACTGAGCTGGAGCGCTCGTTCGGATCTCGAGATCCAAGGCATCGCTCGCTGGAACGACTCGGAGGTGGGGCTGCCCTTCGACTTCCTGGGCAACCCCAGCCCACGGCAGGTCTCCGACCGCACCAGCGTCGAGATCGCGGTCCCCGTCGCCTGGGCTGCGCGGGGCTGGGAGGTCGAGGCCCACGTCCTCCAGCACGACTCGGACCTCGACACCCGGGACCCGGACGCCGGCTCCTTCAGCTTCGTCGACAGCCAGCGCCGGGGCGCCCGGTTGGTGGTCACCCGCCTCGTGAACGACCGCTTCTGGATCGCCGGCGGCAGCGACTGGGAGCGCGAAGAGGTCACCACCGGCTCCACCTTCGGCTCCGGGCTGCGGGAGGACGCGCAACGCACTTGGTCCGCTTTCGCCCAGCTCCACGGCTCGATGCTCGAGGACACCGCGCGTCCCTTGAGCTTCGAGGCCGGCGTGCGGCAGGACGACAACGATGCCTTTGGCAGCGAGACCTCCCTGCGCACCGGGCTGGCGTGGGAAGCCGGCCCCGGCCTGCGGCTGCGGGCCAGCTACGGGGAGGGCTTTCGCGCTCCCTCGCTCGGAGAGCTGTTTTTCCCCGGCTTCGGCAACCCGGACCTCGAGCCCGAAACCAGCGAGTCCTGGGAGCTGGGGCTCGACCTCGACCGCGGCCGGTGGCGCTTCACCGTCGCCGCCTTCGACACCGATCTCGAAGGGCTGATCGTCTCCGGTCCACCGAGCTTCCTGCCCTTCAACGTCGGTCGGGCGAAGGTCCGCGGCGTCGAGGCGGAGGCCGCGGTGAGCCGCCGCACGGTCAGCGCCAGGCTGCAGACGACCTGGCTGGACACGGAGGATCTCGACACCGGCGAGGAGCTGCTCCGGCGGCCGCGGTGGCGCTCCAGCCTGGTGCTCACCTGGCGTCCGGCCCCCGAATGGACGGTCACCTCCGTCGCCCGCTGGGTGGATGAGCGTCTCGACCTGGGCGGCGTGGTGCTCGACAGCTACACCACGCTGGATCTGGCGGGAGCCTGGCAGCTCCATCGCCGGGTCGAGCCCTACGCCCGGGTGGAGAACCTCTTCGACGAGGAGTACGAGGAGACCGCCGGCTTCCCGGCGCCGGATCGGAGATTCGTGGGGGGTGTAGAGCTGACCTTCTGAGAGCGCGGGCCGACGGCACGGGTGGGTCTGTACAATCAGGCCCACCGTGCTCCTCTACCGCATCGCCCCGGAAGGCTTCTATGCCGCTGCAGATACCGAGGGCGTTCTGCGCGTCCTCTACTCCGATCCGTACGAGACCCTTCCCGGGGGCTGGCAGCTCGGTCAGCCGGTGGAGCCCACCTCGTTGCTGGTGCCGCTGCGTCCCGGCAAGATCGTCGGCGTCGGTCGCAATTACCGTGAGCACGCCGAGGAGCTGGGCAACGAGCCTCCCGCCGAGCCACTGCTCTTCCTCAAGGCCCCGTCGTCGGTGATCGGACACAAGGCCCCCGTAGTCCTACCCCCGGAGAGCGAGGAGGTGCATTTCGAGGGGGAGATCGCCGTCGTGGTCCGCAACCGCCTGACCCGTGCCTCCCGCGAGGAGGCCGAGTCCTCGATCCTCGGTATCACCTGCTCCTGCGACGTCACCGCCCGCGATCTCCAACGCCGCGACGCCACCTTCGCCCGCGGCAAGTCGTTCGACACCTTCTGCCCGCTGGGACCCGCGCTCCACGTGCGGCCGGAGTGGGGGAACCTGGAAGTGATCACCCGGGTCAATGGAGAGGAGCGCCAGCGGGGCCGGGACACCCAGATGACCTGGAGCCCGGCGGAGCTGCTCGCCTACATCTCCCGCATGATGACCCTCGAGCCGGGAGACGTGGTGCTCACCGGCACACCCTCGGGGGTGGGAGCGCTCCACGACGGCGACGTGCTGGAGGTCGAGATTCCGGGGCTGGGAACGCTCGAGAACCCGGTCCAGACGCGCCAGGACGGCGAGCCCGAGAGCGGGACGAACGGCGCGGAAGACTCGGAAGCGGAGGAGATCGAACGATGAGCTGGACACGCTACCTGGCGGGAACCCTGACCCGGATCGCCCTGCCGCTGATCGTCGCGGTCGGCGCCGCCGCCTTCTTCCACTACCAGAGACACTGGGTGCTGAGCCTGGCGGTGTGGACCGGGCTGGCCCTCGGGCTTCTGATCTATGCCCTGATGGAACGCGTCAAGGTGTTGCGCCGTCTGTATCGCAAGTGACAGCAGGCTCCCGTCACCGGCGTCCGCCCAGGTAGAGCAGCCCGGCGCCGACCACCACCGCCGCCACGCCCACCCACTGCGGGATCTCCACCCGCTCCTTCTCGGAGACGGCGACCTCGATGGGTCCGAATTTGGCGTCGTGGCTCTCCTTGGCGTAGGAGAATCCGCCGTAGACCAGCGCCAGCACGCCGCCGACCAGCAACAACAGACCGAGAATCGCCAATCCCTTGCTGCGTCTCTTGCTCATGACTTCTCACTCACGTGTCGTCCTCCGAGGGCGAATCCGCGGGGATCCGCAACCATTTCCAGGGGAACAGCCACAGCGCGACAGCCAACAACAGGTGCACCGCTCCTCCAAGAGCCCAGCCGACGAAGAGCAGCAGCAGCCAGGCCGAAAGCAACGCCATCGACAAGGCGGTGCGCGAAATGTCGGAAGCGAGGAGCGAGGGCACGGGGCAGAGCCTACCGCATCTCTACGGGTTTCACGACGTACGTTATCCTGAGAGGTGGGTGCTCGACACCATGCGACTGCGCGCGATCACTTTTGACGTCACCAACACCTTGATCCGTTGCCCCCGGGTGGCGGAAATCTACGCCGAGGTCCTGCGCCGCCACGGCATCCAGGCTTCCATGGACGAGGTCGATCATTGGATTCCGGTGGTGTGGCAGGAGCTACTCTGCCGCACCGAAACGGGACGCGAGCGCTTCTCCCTGCATCCCGACGGAGCCCGCGGCTGGTGGCGGGACTTTCTGGACCGACTGTGCGATTACCTGGGCTCCCCGAGACGCCCCACCCGCTTCACCGCTTCCGAGCTCTACCACCGCTTCGCCCGCGCGGACGCCTGGGACGTCTACCCGGAGGTGCGGCCGACGCTGGCCGCGCTCCAGGAAATGGGGGTCAAGCTGGGGGTGGTGAGCAACTGGGACGAGCGCCTCGGGCCGCTGCTCACCCGGCTCGACCTCACGCGTTACTTCGATGCCCTGGTGGTCTCCGCGAGGGTCGGCCTGGAGAAGCCGGATCCACGCATCTTTCACTACGCCCTCGATCTGCTGGAGGTCGAGCCGGAGGAAGCCGCCCACGTCGGCGACAGCGCGCAGGACGACGTCGAGGGGGCCCTGGCGGTGGGGATGAAGGCGTTCCACCTGGTGCGCCAGGGCGAGCGGGCCGCGCTGGAGGAGGTAGCCCCCGACACCGAGGGACTGGTAGATCTCACCCCCCTGCCGGAAGCGGTCGTCGGGCTGTAGGCTGCACTCCCGAGCCCCATCGAGCACCCGCTTGCAGAGCGTCACCAGATGCGGCCGAGCCGGAGAGGCTGTGCTAATCTGAATCACCGACCATGAAGATCTCCACCAAAGGCGAGTACGGAATCCGGGCGATGCTCTACATCGCCATGGAAGGGGATCCTGAGAACCCCGTCACCAGCCACGAGATCGCCCAGCATCAAGCGATTCCCGAGCCGTATCTGCGTCAGATCCTGGCCCTGCTGTCGAAGGATCGCCTGATCCAGTCCAACCGCGGACCGCAGGGCGGCCACTTCCTGGGCAAGCCGGCGGCGAAGATCTCCCTCAAGGACATCCTGATGACCCTGGAGGGTCAGACCACCTCGATCGACCAGATCCTGGCGCTCCCCTGCAACATCCAGCTCGGGACCCAGCACTGCGTGATCCGCGAGGCTTTCCTCAAGGTCAAAGAGGCGGTGGACAACATCCTCGTTGGCACCACGCTGGAGGAGCTGGTGGCCCGACAGCGCCAGGTCCTGGAGCAGAAGATCACCATCCCCCAAGACGTCTGTGCCGAGGACGGCCCTTTGCGAATCCTGCAGGAGTAGCGTCGGGACCCGTCCTGCGCACGAACCGCCGCACGCAAAGCGCCCGCCGGGTGTCGGACCCGACGGGCGCAACCTTCAACCGGGCGGGGGCCCGGTGCGAGATTTCGGGCTCTACGGATTCACCAGCTCCACCCAGGCTTCCATCTCTCCGGTCGAGCAACCGAATCTCGTGTGGCCGAAGCCCAGTCCCTGCTCCTCGATGATCTGGGCGCACGAGCAGCCGCCGGTGTCCTCGGTCGTGAAGCTCACGCCGGGACCGCCGCCGGGCGGCACCTGGGTGTCGAACACCGTGTCGCCGTCGACCAGGGCCCAGCGGTTGATTCCCAGGCTCTGGGTCGGCACAGCCTCTGGAATCTCCGTCCCCGGACAGACGTCCACCGAGTTGGCGACGCCGTCGTTGTCGGTGTCGGCGAAGACGAAGAGCACCAGACCGTCGTGGTCCGACGAGCGCCGGGCCGTCAGGTCGAAGATGCGGTCGTTCGCCGCGTCGGCGTTGCCCCGGCCGTACTCGAAGCCGGTGACCAGCGGGTCGAGCGTGACCGTGGTCAGGGCGTGATCGAGCACCTGGGCGCTGCCGTCGAAGACGAAGGAGTACCGCTCCTCCGGCGGCAGGCTCAACACCTGGTCGGTGAGGTTCGGATCGACCAGGTCGGGGCCGGAGAGCAGGTTCTCCGAGGGATCGAAGTCCCCGCGGATCTGCCCCACGGCGTCGACGTAGCCGTCGGTGAATTGGAAGGCGTTGAAATCGCCCACCACGGTGAGGAAGGCCTCCGGGCTCGTCGTCTGGAAGTCCTGCACCAGCGTGGCGATGGACTGGGCCTGCTCCAAGCGCTTCTGACGCACCCGCGGCCCGTCCGACGGATTGTCGATGCCGTTGAGCGAGCGGTTGTGGACCACCATCACCGCGATGTCGAAGTCCTCCGCACCGGTGAGCAGCGCGCCTTCCAGCAACAGCGGCGGCCGGTCGTGGAGCAGCGAGTCGTCGACCGAGAGCAGCTCGTTCGCGGCGAGCTGGGTCACCGCGTCGACCCGCACCCGGTCGCGCACCAGGAAGCCGACGTCGATCCCCCCGATGTCGTTACCCTCCACCAGGAAGGCGGTGTAGGTGACCGCCGGATCGTCGGTGGCGATACGCAGCACCAGATCCTCCAGCACGGTCAGGCTCTCCGCTTCCTGGACCGCCAGGATGTCCGGCGAGCGCAGCGAGCCGCGGATGTAGGCGGAGAATTTCTCCAGCCGCCGCTGGTACTCGGCGGTGCTCACCACCTGGCCGTTGTCCTCGGAGCCCGGATCGTCGATGTCGTCGAACAACCGGAAGAGGTTGAGCGAGCCGACGGTCAGCTCGTCCGCACCGGCGGCCCGCACCGGTACCAGCGGATCCGGCATCGCTCCCAGCGTCAACGTCGACGGCATGATCTGGTAGTCGCCGAAGGTGAAGAACACCGGTCCCTCGGCCACGACGATCTCGGTCAGGGCGTCGATCAAGGGATTCGGCTGGCCGACCAGACCGTCGGCGTCGATCTCGAAGATCTCCGGGTTGCCGTCCCACACGGGAAGGTCGGGAAGACCCGGGAATTCGATGCCCTTCTCGCGGAAGGCCCGAGCGTCGCCCGCGACCACCGAGGTCTCGCCGAACTGGTTGGTGGCCCCGGTGACGAGGCCGTCCTCCAGCCGCGCGAGCATGCCCTCGACCCGCTCCAGGTCGCCGCCCGGCGGCAGCGGCGACGGGAAGGTCGTGTCCAGCGGCACCGGAGCCGGCAACGGCGCTCCCGTACCGACGACCGCGATCAGCGGGTTGCTGCCGATCTCGGTGAGATCGAAGAACTCGACCACCTCGCCGGTGAGGTCGACGACCTGTCCCACCTCGACGCCGAAAGGCGTGTCGGTGAAGACGAAGATGCCGTCGGAGGTCTGGGCGTCGCCGTCGGTGTCCGCGGTCGGCGTCTGCAGGAAGAAGCCGTCCACGGTGATGCCGGTCACCACGTTGCCACGGGTGGTGACCGTCTGGCCGACAAAGGGGCTGGTGAAGCCGGAGCCCTGGATGTCGAAGATGCCCAGCGCGTCACCGTCCTGCGCGCAGCCGGCGGAAAACGCCGTGTTGGGCAGACCCGGGGTCGAGCAGCGCAGACTGAGATCGACGTTGTTGCGGTCGGTGTCGAACCCGTCCGGGAAGCGCGAGATGCCAGCCGAGACCACCCCGGGATCGTCTTCCAACCCGGTGCCGGAGCCCTCGGTGTAGGGCGCCACGGTGTCGCCTTCATAGCTCACCGCGTCGATCACCTCACCGTCGCGGAGCACCGCCACGGCGTCGGGCGAGCCGTTCTGGATCAGGTTGGTGTTGGGGCCGCCGTCCAGATCGCAGGTGAAGAAGTGGCTCGGATCGCCGCAGACGACGAAGTAGTCGCCCGGCGCCAGGAGGACCGCCGGCAGCGGGATGGTGCGGTAGACGGCACCGCCGTTGCCGTTGACCAGCTCGAGGGTGAACTCGGAGAGGTCCAACGGGGCCGGGGAGACGTTCTTGAGCTCGATGAACTCGTCGGCGTCGGTGCCCGGCTGGTCGTAGTCGATCTCGTTGATCACCAGCGGCGCGCGCTCGGGCGCGGGGCAATTCTCGAAGTCCGCGGTGTTCTCCTTGCCCGGCGTGATGCAGCGGGTGGAGAAGTCGGCGTTGTTGACGTCGGTGTCGACCCCGTCGGGGAAGCGGGAAATGCCTTTGTTCTCGTTGGGTCCACCGACTCCACCCGAGCCGGGATCTTCGAGACCCGAGCCGGAGCCTTCGACGAAAGGCGCGGCGACGCTGCCCTCGTAGCTGACCGCATCGAGGATCGTCTCCCCAACGCGCAACGCGGCGGCGTCGGGCGAGCCGTTCTGGATCAGGTTGCTGTCCGGCGACACGTCGAGGTCGCAGCCGACCACCGCCGCTGCATCCCCGCACACCACGAAGTAGTCCCCCGCGGCGAGATCGACCGCCGGCAGGTTGATCTGCTGATAGATCGAGTTGCCGTTGCCGTTGACCAGCACCACCTGGACTCCGCCCAGGCTGACCGGCTCGTCGCCGACGTTCTTGATCTCCAGAAACTCGGCACCGTCGGTGCCCGGCTGGTCGTAGTCGATCTCGTTGATCACCAGCGGGCGGTCGTCGTCCCCGCCGCCATCGTCGCAATCGTTGGCCGCGCCCGGGGTGCCGAAGTCGCCGTCCCCGAACGGCGTCGACGCGGTGCACCAGTTGGCACCCACATTGTTGTCCAGCGCCGGGTCGCTCAACGCCATGGACGCACCGTTGGGATCCGGGAAGGTGAGGCCGTCGTCCCATTCCACCCGGTCGATCTCGTTGAGGTCGGTGTCGAGCAGCACCAGCTCGTCGGCGCCGTTGGCCAGCGCGATGCCGGAATACACGTAATCCACCGCGACCCCGCCGTTGGTCAGGGAGTCGCCGTTGTTGCCCAGCACCAGGAAGCCTCCCGCGGGCAGCACCAGCGGACCGCCGTTGGCGATGACGTGGCTGTCGATGTCGTTGTCCTGGATGGTCCAGCCGTCGAGATCGAAGGGGGTGGCCGTGGGGTTGAAGACCTCGAACCACTCGCCGGCGCTGTCATTCACCGCGGCGGGATTCTGCAGGATCTCGTGGATCACCGCCACCGGTACGACCGGCCCGCAAGCGTTGGCCGCTCCGGGGGTGTCGTGGACACCGGCTCCGAAGTCTCCGATCTCCCAACCGCCGGGACAGAAGTAGACGTGGCCGGGAGCGAAGCTGCCGTCCGGGCCGACGGTGGTGGCGCAATAGGTCCGATCGCCCGAGCCCGGGGTCTCGATCAGCGCCACGCAGTCCACCAGCAGGCCCCAGGGGGCGACGTCGAGCAGCCCGTCGTCGTCCGTGTCCAGGTCGTCTCCGAGAGCACCGGTGAAGCCCTGGACGAGCAGATGGGTGACGTTGTCGCTGTTCTCGAAATCGAGACCGGTGACCAGGTCGGCGGTGCCGAGGGAGAAGGTGCCCTCGGCGGCGACGAAGAAGCCGCTCGCCGGCACCGACTGGCCGCTCAGCGAGGTCACGTTCTCGATCGTGCCGCTGCCGCCGGAGCCATCGCCGATCACGACGTAGGTGAAGGTGTCGAGCGAGGCGCCCGGAGACCCGGCGAACTCGAAGTACTCGTCGTTGTCGTCGCTCGGCTGGTCGATGCGGATCTCGCTGAGCGAGACCTGCGCCGCCGCGGGCACGGCGGTCGCCGCGAGCAGGAGGGCGATGCCCGCACAGACGATCCCTGCCCAGATGCAGTGAGAGGAAGGCTTGGCCAACATGGATGTCTCCCTAGAGCTTCGTGCTTTGGAGTGTGTTCGGAGTCGCTGGTGAGAAAGTTTCGTCGGTGCCGCGTAGAGTCAGAGCGCGTAAAGTCAAAGCCGCGTACAGAGAGCCGCGAGCGGGAGCGCTCGCCGTCAGGCGGGATTCCGCGGCGAGAAGAGTCCAGGGACACTCGGGGGCGACACCGCCACACTGGCTTGACAGCGTTGCAACAACCCCGACCCAGGTCCGGAGCCTCTTCCCCCACCTGTCGTGAACGGCTAGATTCTAACACGCGTTTTCCCCGCGCATCTTCCCCGAAACCCCTGGTACCCTGACTTCTCGGGAGACCCGCAGACGATGACCCGCCAGGAGAAAGCCGACAAGATCCGTGAGATCCTCGACGACCTCTATCCCGAGGTCGACATCCCGCTGGAGCACGTCGATCCCTACACCCTGCTGGTCGCCGTGGTGCTCTCCGCCCAGACCACCGACAAGAAGGTCAACGAGGTCACCCCGGCGCTGTTCGACCGGGCCTCCACGCCCCGAGAGATGGCGCGTCTTTCGGTCGACGAGATCCACGGCCTGATTCGCGAGATCGGGCTCGCCAACCAGAAGGCCCGGAGCCTGCAGAAGCTCTCCCGCATCCTGGCCGAAGAGCACGGGGGCGAGGTACCGCAGACCTTCGAGGATCTGGAAGCCCTGCCCGGCGTGGGGCACAAGACCGCCTCGGTGGTCATGACCCAGGCCTTCGGCAAGCCGGCCTTCCCGGTCGACACCCACATCCACCGGCTCGCCGACCGGTGGGGGCTGTCCGACGGCAGGAACGTGGCGAAGACCGAGCGCGATCTCAAGAAGGTGTTCCCCGAGGAAACCTGGGGCAAGGTCCACCTCCAGATCATCTACTTCGGCCGCGAGCACTGTCCCGCCCTCTACCACGACCTCGAAAGCTGCCCGATCTGCTCCTGGACGGCGACCCAAAAGCGCATCCACGAGGAGGCTCGGAACAACCGCTCGCGGCGGCGTCGCTGAGCTCCAAGAGGTCTTCCAAGAGGGCCGAGGGTCTCACGATCTGCTAAGGAGAGACTCAGATCCGGGGGTCTCAGGGGAATTCTCTCCGCTGGGATGCGCTTGTAATGGACGCGGGGGCAGTCGGATCGAGTCGGATCGAGTCTCCCGATTTCGACCCACCGCCTCCCTGTTGGCTCTCGATTCGACACTGACGGAGAGGAACCCGACAACATGACCGAACGCTTGACCTTGCCTATCCTTCCTCTACGGAGATTCGTGCTCTTTCCCGGGGTCACCGCCCCCATCCAGGCGGGCCGTCCGGGAACGCTCAAGGCGATCGAAGCGGCGGCGGAGCAGGACGAGCCGCTGATCTTCGCCGTCTCCCAGCACGAGGACACCGAAGAGGTCACCCCGGAAAGCCTCTACACCACCGGCACCATCGCGCGGATCGGGCAGGTGCAGCGCAGCCTGGCGGGAGCCCAGCTCCTGCTGACCGGCGAGCGCCGGGGCATCGCCGTGCGGATCACCGAAAACGGCGACCACCTCGAAGCGGTGATCCGGGAGGCCGAGGAAATGAGCGCGCTCAACCCCGGGGATCCGGCGTTCGAGGGTCTGCACCGGGAGCTGCGTGAGCGGGCCATGGAGCTCGGTCAGCGTTCCGGGCTGCCTCCGGAAGTCGTCCGGCAGGTGCTTTCCAACGTCGAGGATCCGGGCCGTCTGGCCGATCTGGTCGCCGGCTACACCGACATCCCGAACCAGCAGCGCCAGATACTGCTGGAGACGCTGTCGGTCGAGGAGCGTCTGCGCCGGGTGCTGGTCCTGGTCCAGCGCCAGCTCAACGTGCTGGAGGCCCAGGAGGACATCAAGTCCCAGGTCCAGGAGGAGCTGGGCGACCGGCAGCGGGAGATCGTCTTGCGCGAGCAGCTCAAAGCGATCCAGAAGGAGCTCGGCGACGACTCCGGCGACGGCGAGCTCGGCGAGCTGCGCGAGAAGCTCGAAGCCCTCGACCTGCCCGTGGAAGCGCGCAAGGAGGTCGACCGCGAGCTCGGACGGCTCGGCCGCATGGGCCGCGAGTCCATGGAGTCCCAGGTCATCCGGACCTATCTGGAAACCATCTCCGAGCTGCCGTGGAACGAGCGCAGCGAGGAGCATCTGGACCTCAAGCGCGCCACGGAGGTCCTGGACGAAGACCACTACGGGCTCGAGGACGTCAAGGACCGGGTGCTGGAGTTCCTCGCCGTGCGTCAGCTCCGCAAGGAGGAGGCCGGCCAGGAGGAGACCGGCGAAGCCGACGGCGCGAGCTCCGAGGCAGGCTCCGAGACGGAAGCGGCCACGGAAGCGGCCGCCCCGGAGACCGCCGAGGCCACCGAGACTGCTGACGAGCTGGAGACCGCGGAAGCCCCGGACACTTCCGAAACCCCCGAAACCCCCGAGACCGCGGCCGAGCGGAAGCGGAAGGCCAAGGGCCCGATCCTTCTCTTCGTCGGCCCCCCGGGTGTCGGCAAGACCTCCATCGCCAAGTCGATCGCCCGCGCCATGGGCCGCAAGTACGTGCGCATCTCGCTGGGCGGTGTCCGCGACGAGGCGGACATCCGTGGCCACCGGCGCACCTATGTGGGGGCCATGCCGGGGCGCATCCTCCAGGGCCTCAAGCAGGCGGGCACCAAGAACCCGGTGTTTCTGCTCGACGAGGTCGACAAGCTGGGGGTCTCCTTCCAGGGCGACCCCGCCAGCGCGCTACTGGAGGTGCTGGATCCGGCGCAGAACGACACCTTCACCGACCACTACCTCGGCGTGCCGTTCGATCTGTCGGAGGTGCTGTTCATCGCTACCGCCAACTTCATCCAGAGCATCCCGGCGCCGTTGCTGGACCGCATGGAGGTGGTCGAGTTCACCGGCTACACCGAGCGCGAGAAGCTGGCCATCGCGCGCCAGTACCTGGTGCCGCGCCAGCTCGAGGAGAACGGCCTCGACGCCGAGCGGCTGGAGATCTCGGACGACGCCATCTCGTCGGTGATCGGTGGCTATACGCGAGAGGCCGGCGTCCGCCAGCTCGAGCGCAAGCTCGGCAAGCTCGCCCGCAAGGTGGCGCGCAAGGTGGCCACCGGCGAGGTCGAGCGGCTGACCGCCGACCCGGACACGGTACGCGAGCTGCTCGGCCGTCCCCGAATCCACCCGGAGAGGGCCGCCGGCGAGGACCAGGTCGGCGTCGCCACCGGCATGTACTACACGCCGGTAGGAGGCGACATCATGTTCGTCGAGGCTTCGCCGATGGAGGGCAAGAGCGAGCTGGTGCTCACCGGCCAGCTCGGCGACGTGATGAAAGAATCCGCCCGCGCCGCCTGGACCTACGCCCGCGCCCACGCCGCGGAGCTCGGCATCGGCGCCGAGGCGTTCAAGAAAGACGTCCACATCCACTGCCCGGCGGGAGCGATCCCCAAGGACGGCCCGTCCGCCGGCGTGACCATGGCGACCGCGCTGGTCTCCGCCCTGTCCGGCCGTCCGGCGCGCCACGACATCGCCATGACCGGCGAGATCACCCTCACCGGCCGGGTGCTGCCCATCGGTGGCGTCAAGGAGAAGGTGCTGGGAGCCGTCCGCGCGGGCATCGACCAGATCGTCCTGCCGAAGGAGAACGAGGCGGACCTGGAAGACCTGCCGGACGAGGTGCTGGACAAGATCCGGGTCCACCCGGTAGAGAGCCTGGGGCAGCACCTGGCGTTGACGCTGCGCGGAGCCTCTCTCCGGGAAGGTCGTCTGCTGTTCAGCACCGAGGCGACCGACGGGCCGTCCGTGTCCCGTGAGTTGCATTGACGGTCCCCCATCTCAAAGCCGATCCCCAGGGCTCGGAGCTGGCACGCCAGATGGTTGTGCCCGTTGAAGTAGAACTGCAGGGGCGCTCCCACAGCGGGAGATATACGACAAAATTGTTGTCGTATTTGACTTCCGGCGAGAGCCTACTTATAGTCGGTAAGATCATTAACTGCTAGAGATTCGGGCGACCGGCCGCTGTAGACAGACGGAGCTATACGACTTTGGCTGTCGCCTACTCTGAGGTTAGCCGGCCCGGACATGCACTCAAGTCGAGCTTGGACTCCGGGAGGCGACTGGTACAAAGTGCTTGGCTCCTCGGGAGATGCGCAGGCAACCGGGCTGAAGGCCTCCGTGGTATTCTGCGG
>Ga0102952_1000186_pt1 | contig 28400 bp, 19 predicted proteins | sample SalPon2A_C_D1_MG_FD_78506 | JGI IMG/M metagenome (GOLD analysis project Ga0102952, IMG submission 78506) | Soil microbial communities from South San Francisco under conditions of wetland restoration - Salt Pond MetaG R2A_C_D1_MG | ecosystem: Environmental > Terrestrial > Soil > Wetlands | place... | reverse complement strand
GTTCGCGGCTTCGCTGCCCGGCGCGCGCAGTTTGATCGCGAGTCCGCCGTTGGCGTTGGGTTGCACGCAGCGCAGACACTCGATGCAGTGGCGCGATTCCTGCTTGCGGTTGATGTCGATGAAGGTCGGGCACACGCCCTTGTCGGTGAGCGCTTCGCCGCCGATGCGGGGTTTCTTGGGTGCGAACTGTACGATGCCGAGGCGCGAGAACGAGCCGAGCGTGAGCCCGATCGGGCACAGGTGACGGCACCAGGTGCGCTTGTGATAGCCGGGGCCGTAAAGAAACCCTACAATCAACGCACAGGCGAGCGTGAGGCCGAAGACTTCGGCGATGCCTTCGGGAAACGTGCGCGCGTCCACCGTCTGCGCGAGAATGGTGATAACGATGAAGCTCACGACCGGTGCGCCTTCCCAGCGGACCCAGCGTGGCACGGCGCGCTTCAAGCCGATGCGGTTCGCCCATTCCGAGGAGGCGCCCATCGGACACAGTACGCCGCACCAGCTGCGGCCCGTAAAAATCACCGAGACGAACACCAGCGGGAACCACAGCCCCCAGATCAGGAAGTTCGCTGTCAGCGTGAAATCATGGAACAGGCGGGCGCCGTCGCCGGGTGCCGGCAGGGCGAGCGGCACGACGACCAGTACCAGGAAACCGGCGAACATGCCGGCGTGTATCCACGGCAGCCACCGACGGTGATCCGAGGCGAAGCGCTCGAGTTTTCGGGACAGCGGTCCCTGGGGCAGGGGGGGGTCGACGACCGCCTGCATGGCCTCAGTAGAATTCGTATTCGAGGCGCAGCACCAGGGTGGTATCGGCCGCGTCGTGGGTCGTGCCGAACAGGGCGACCGCGCCGTAGCGCAGGCTCTTGCCGGCGCCGAGCGAAAACTGCCCGGTCACGCCGGGGCCCAGCGAATTGCGTGGCCGTCCGTAGTGGCCGATCGTGCCCACCGGCTGGCCGTAGGCTTCGAACAGCGGCGAGAGTTCGCGCCGCCAGCGGTATTCGAGCCGGGCGCGGTATTCGAGCCCCACGCCGGAGCCGGCGTTGGTGCCGTACTCGTGGGAAGCCAGGAGATTGAGCAGTGCGGTAAAGCGGCCGAAGTCCTTGCCGAAACTCGGCCCGAACTTCACCACGTAGGGGTCGTGGCCGTAACGCGGGATCTCGATCTCGTTGATGAGCCCCACGTCCATCCAGTACTTGCCCTGCGGTGTGAGCTGGAAGCGATTTTCCCATTCGAACGCTTCGAGCTTGAGCGTTTCACCATATTCTTTCGCGGCCTCGGCATAGAGCTCGGTGGACCACCAGTCGGTGAAGCTGTGGCCGAACGCGACCTTCAGTGCCTGGATCTCCCCGCTTGCCGGGCGGGTGCCCCAGGCGTTGTAGGCGCGGGCCTCGATTTCGCTTTCGCCCTTCACGACCAGCGGGGAATACACCTGGTAGTCGGCCGCCCGGGCCGTGGCGGGCATCAGCGAGAAGCTGCCCGCGACGAGCAGCAGGGCGAGTGCCACGGCGCTGCCGGGATGGCTGCGGCGGCCGCGCAGCCGGACAAACCAACTGCCCTTGACGAACATGAAGGCGCCGATCACGGTGAAACCGGCCAGCCAGAACAGCAGCTGCATAAGGGAAGGGGTGGGCGTGTAGCCGGCCAGTGCGCCGAGGCTGCGCCCGGCGATGCCATTGCCGGAAATGACGGCCGAGCTGTCCCAGACATGGGGCACGAGCGCGGGCAGGTAGCCTGCCTGGATCAGGAATTGCGCGCCGCGCGCGATCATGCCGGCGGCGATGAACAGGATGATCCAGCCGCTCACCTGGAACAGGCGCTTCATGGGGATGCGCGAGAGGCCGGCGAAGAGCACGAAGCCGACTGCCACGCCGGTGGCGAGGCCGATCAGGCTGCCGCCGAGCAGGGATATGTCCTTCACGCCGCTGGCCGCGATGCCGTAGAGGAAGAGCGCGATCTCCGAGCCCTCGCGCATTACGGCCAGTGCCGTCACGCCGACCAGCATCACCAGCGTGGCGCTGCCGGCGAGGACCTCGCCGCCCATGGTCCTGAGCTTGTGCGTGAGCTCACGCCCGTGATGCGCCATGTAGATGTTGTGCCAGGCGAGCATGAGACCGGCCGCGAACAGCACGCCGGCCTCGAAGATTTCCTGCCCGTTGCCGTGTGCGAAGCGGGCGATGACGCCGATGCCGGCGGCGACCAGGGTGGCGCCGGCAATGCCGAGCACCACGCCCACGCTCACCCAGCGCCCGCGGTGGGGCAGGCCCTTGACCGCGGCGGCAACCACGCCGACGACCAGCGCGGCTTCCAGGATTTCCCGGAAGACGATGACGAAACTGCCGATCATTTCCCGGTCTCCGGTGCGGACGGCGGGACCACGATCAGGCCGGTGACGCCGGGATTGAAGTCGTCGAAGAACTTGTACTTGCCGGGCGTCAGCGGCCCGATCCAGATGCTCAGGGTGGTGCCTCCGGGGATGACCTTCTCGCGATTCAGGTCGAAGCTCTCGAACTCCGAGGGCAGACGTCGCGTGTTCCTGACTTCCAGCCGGATGCGGACGCCGGCGGGCACGGTCAGCGTGGCCGGGGCGAAGGCATGATCGTGGATGGCCAGCGTATAGCCGGGAGGCTGGGCCCCGAAAGCGGGCGCCAGGGCGAGAAGCAGGGCAAGGGCGGCAAGGCGGCGCATGATGCGGGACTCAATGAAGTTAAAGCGAATAATAACGATTCGCATTTAGATTTGCAAGAGGTGCGAGCCATATGGACGCCAAAGGCTTTTGCAACCGGGGCCGTGGGGCGCCGCACCGGTCGTTTCTGCGGGACCGGCGATCCGATCTCGCCGTCCACCGGCTAGCGGAGCAACTCGCTGGAGCGGATCACCGGCGGACAGATCGATCCCTCCGGCAACATCTGGTTGATGAATAACTGGAAGTTGACGGTAAACCCGTACGTCAACCCCGGGGCCAATTCGATAGTGATCGTCGTCGGTGCTGCGGGGCCGCTGAAAACCCCGTTGATCGGGCCACCGGTACCGTTTGACTGAGCAGCTTCACCCTGCGACGAGGTCTGCTTGAAGACCGATTACGGCGAGGCGGCTGCAAAAGCGCCTCGCCGTTTCATTTCGGTTCCCGTCTTCAGGTGCGTCCGAGTAGTCGCCGGTAGCGCGGATACCAGCGCGAGGTTTTCTTGAAAAAACCGAAACGGCCGGTATCGGGAAACACGATGCGGCGGCCCGCGCTATAGCGGTCGCGGGAGAGCGGTGTCCCTGCGTCGGTCGTGATCCCGTACAGGTAGCCCGCACGCTCCACAGCATCACGCTCTCGTTTCCCCCAGTAGCCATAGGGGTAGGCAAACGCCGTGACCGGCGCGCCGATCAGGTCTTCCAGCTCCGATTTGCTCGCGACCAGTTCGTGTTCCAGGTCCCCGGCGCTCATCCCGAGCAGGCTGCGGTGGGTCAATCCGTGCGAGCCGATCTCGATCCGCCCGCTGGCGTGGCACTCGCGGATCTCGGCATCGGACATCAGCGGCACCGGTGTCTCCCCGCAGCCACTGTCCCATTCATTGGTCTCCAGCGCCCGGTCGCCGAGGGCGAATATCACGGCGCGGGCATCGTGTTTTTCCAGCAGGGGCAGCAGGTATTGGTGGTTGTCGCGGTAGCCGTCGTCGAAGGTGAGAATGACCGGGCGCCCGGACAGCGGGGCGTCGCTCGTCAGGTCGGCGAAGGTGATCGGGACCATCCCGCGCCGCCGAAGTTGCGACAAATGACGGTCGAGCGTCTCGCAGGTGACGTGGATATTGATTTTCGAATCCGCCGGCGCCTCGGGGACCACGCGGTGGTAGCAGAGGATCGGAAGATCGGGCAGGGTCATGATCGGTTTGGGCGCGAGCCGGAGTCGTTCATCCGGATGCGCGCGGGTTTTGAGTGTCGCCGGCGGGGCAGGGACTGTCCGTATCGCCGCATTCCAGTTGCAGTGCAATGTGACGGATGTCGAAACGCTCGTGCAGGCGCTTTTCGAGGCGGGCGAGCAGGGCGTCGTCAAGTGTGCCGTCGGGTTTGACCAGGTGCGCGGTCAGCGCCACCTCGGTGGTGCTCATGGCCCACACGTGCAGGTGATGGACTTCGGTGATCTCGGGCGATTCGAGCAATGCGGCACGGATCGCCCCGGGATCGATGCCCGGCGGTACGGCGTCGAGCGAGAGATCGAACGATTCACGCAGCAGGGTCCACGTGCTCCACAGGATCACGGCCACGATGATCAGGCCCATGAGCGGGTCCAGCCATTCCCAGCCGGTCAGCAGGATGCCGACGCCGGCCAGGATCACGCCGCCCGAGAGCGCGGCGTCGGAGAGCATGTGCAGGAAGGCGCCGCGCACGTTCAGGTCCTGTTTGCGTCCGCGCGCGAACAGCAATGCGGTGGCGGTATTGGCCACCACGGCGACGGCAGCGACGGCAATGACCAGGGACTCGTCGACAGCGCTGCTGGCAAACAGGCGCCGGGCGCATTCCCAGGCCAGCGCCACCGACATGATGATCAACAGCAGGGCATTGGCAAGCGCGGCCAGGATCGTCGCCCGGCGGAAGCCATAGGTGCGCTTGGAATTGGCGGGCCGCCTGGCGAGCCAGACGGCGCCGCCGGCGAGTACGAGGCTGAGGACGTCGGTCAGGTTGTGGCCGGCATCGGCAAGCAGGGCCGTGGAATTTCCGATCAGCGCCGCGGCCAGTTCGCCGGCCACGATCACCAGGTTCAGCGCGATGCCGGCGACAAAGCGCCCGCCCTTGCCGGGGGCGGCGTGAGCGTGATCGTGGCTCACCAGTCGAGCACCTTGCGGTTGCGGTAGAAGAGGCCCGTTTCGGGCGCGGGTTCGGCGGTTGCGAGCCACACGGCGGTGTCGGCGCCTTCTTCCGGGCTGCGCGGCGCACGCTCACCGCCAAGGCCCGTGCGGACCCATCCGGGACACAGGGCATAAATCTTGATGCCGCGCTCGGCGAGCTCATGGGCGAATACGCGCGTGGCGGCATTGAGCGCCGTCTTGGACAGGCGGTAGCCGAGCCGTCCGCCCTGCATGTCATGGAGCTGGCCCATGCCCGAAGAGACGTTCACGATGCGCCCCGTGTCGGTCATCAGTGGCGCCAGGGCCTGTATCAGGCGCACGGCGCCCAGCGTGTTGACATTGAAATGTTCGAGCAGCGTGGTCATGGATACATTCATCGGATCGGCCGAATGCCGGGCACCGGGTTCGCGTGATTCGAGCATGATGCCGGCGTTGTTGACCAGTACATCCACCCTGCCGTATTGCTCCCTGATCCAACCCGCAAGCGCCCGCGCATCCTCATCGCGTGACACATCGAGTTTGCGCAGCACGACGGGCAGCATATCGGATTCCAGCGTGCGCAGCGCTTCTGCGCCGCGAGCGGCATCGCGGGCACACAGAATGGTCTCGAAACCTTGTTCGGCAAGCGCCCGCGTAATTGCGAGGCCGATACCACGGTTGGCGCCGGTCACCACCGCGATACGTCGTGTACTCGCCGTCATGTTCATGGACTGTCGGACTCCGAATAATTGCCGGTCATCGGGCAGGCCTCAGATGCAACATGTTGATTTTACAGTGTGCGCCTGGTTTGTGGTTCGCAGAGGCTCGTTCACGAGCTGGAGGAGGCACCGGGGCCTGCCCTGCAACGCCTGTCACGGGAACGGCCGAAGAGGGATGATGTCCCTTATTCCGTCAAGCCTCGAAACGGGGTACAAGCGGAATGATACAGTGCCGATTCCATAGTACCTGTTTTTCCACCCCCCGCCCGGAGTCACCGTCATCGAAGCCTTGTCCACGGCATCCACGATCGTCACCGAGGAACCGGATGAGCCTTTTCTGCACCTCCGTTTGAACGGAGGCGAGGTGAGGCAGACCGGACGGGCCAGCGCGCTGCTCGGCGTAAAGTTGCCCGTCGGCGCCAGCGGTAATCCGGAAGGGTTGTACGCCGAATGGAATTGGCACGGTGGAACCCTCACCGTTCGCAACGATCGTTACGGCATTTATCCCCTGTACTGGTTCCAGCACGGCGGCGATTTCGGTCTGTCGCCTTCCATTCCTGCCTTGATTGCGCAGGGTGCTCCACGCGACTGGGATGACGACGCACTCGCCGTGCTGTTGCGCTACGAATCCTGCCTCGGCGAGGACACGCCGTTCCGCGCGATTCGAGCGTTGCCGCCGGGCGCGACGTTGGTCTGGCAGGCCGGTCGCGTCACGTTGACCAGTGTGCGGCCCTCCGTCCCGAAGCCCTTCGACGGCAACCGCGACGAGGCGATCGACCGCTTCATCGAACTGTTCCGCGCCGCCATCCGCCGCCGGCCGGCTCCGGATACCGGCTTTGCCGTACCGCTCAGCGCGGGCCGCGATTCCCGGCACATCCTGCTGGCGCTGCTGGAAGAGCGCAGGCGACCGACGCATTGCGTCAGTGCCCGCTATCACCCGCCACGTCCAGACAACGATGCGCGAATTGCTGCACGGCTCGCTGCAGTGGCCGGGATCGAACACGTCACGCTCGACCAGCCGCGCTCCCAGATGAAGGTGTTGAGGCGGCATTATCATCAGACCAACTACTGCACGACGATGCCTTCGTTCTTCCTGTGGGCGGTATCCGATTATCTGTACGGCAGGACGCAGACGATCTACGACGGGTTGGCCGGCGACGTGCTTTCCGCGGGGCACTGCCTGACGCCCGAACGGCTCGCGCTGCATGAAGCGGAATGTTTCGAGGAACTGGCGGCACTGCATCTCGGGCCACAATGGGATGGAATGCTGAGCGCGACGGTGGCGCCCGTATTCTGTCGCCGCTGGTCGCGTGATCGTGCGATCGCGCATGTAGCGCGCGGGTTGCAGCGTCACACCGGGGCTCCCAACCCGGTTGGTACGTTCGCACTGTTCAATCGCACACGCCGCAACACGGCGTTGCAACCGTGCCGGATATTCAATCGCTTCCCGCGTGTTTACTGCCCCTATCTGGATCACGCCGTATACGATTTCCTGGTGTCCCTGCCTGCAAGCATGCTGCTCGACCACGCGTTTCACACGGATGCGATCCGGCGCGCTTACCCGACTTACGCCGCACATCCCTTTACCGAGCACGATGAATCGCCGCTGCATGATCATACGCACTACCGGCGCTTTCTGCGTGAGGTGTCCGGCGAGGTGCTGGCACATCCGCGTTCGCGCCTGTTGCGGCACGGCACGATCTTGCCACGGCTCGCGCGTTGTGCGGTCGACCGTGGCTACCGCGGCAGCGTCGACTGGGTCGGTCAGCGCGTCGCGTTTCTGCTGGGTCTCGAAGGTCTCACGGATTCCGGTTGACACTATCGAGGACGAGCAGAGTACGGCTACGACGTCCGGGTGCCGCAGCGTAAACCTCTCCTTTAAAGCGACGGTTCAAAAGTAGGGCGTGCCGCCCGCAGGACTGGCGGTATTTTAATGTCCGAAAACGGCTAGTTTTGCCTGCCCGGCGGACGTATGATGCAGGCATGTGGAAAGACGACGCCACCTGCTACCAGGCCCTGCGTGCCCGCGATGCGCGCTTTGACGGGCAGTTTTTCGTGGGGGTCACCTCCACCGGCATCTATTGTCGTCCGATTTGCGGGGCGCGGCCCGTCAAGCGCGAGAACTGCCGGTTCTTTCCCAGTGCCGCGGCCGCCGAGGCAGAGGGCTTCCGGCCCTGTCTGCGTTGCCGCCCGGAACTGGCGCCGGGGCATGCGAGCGTGGACGCGGGCCGACGTCTGGCCCGCACAGCGGCGAACCTGATCGAGGACGGTGCGCTTGCCGAGGCGCGGCTCGACGGGTTGGCCGCGCGGCTGCGAACCAGCGACCGCCATCTGCGCCGGGTGTTCGCGGCCGAGTTCGGTGTATCGCCGGTGGCCTATGCGCAGACCCAGCGCCTGTTGCTGGCCAAGCGATTGCTGACCGATACCGCGCTGCCGGTCACCGAGATTGCGATGGCCGCCGGTTTCGGCAGCCTGCGCCGCTTCAACGCGTTGTTCAGGGCGCGTTACCGCATGCAGCCGCGCGATCTGCGCAAGACGCCGGAAGCGGCGGCGCGCACCGAACTCGTGTTCGAGCTGGCGTATCGGCCGCCTTATGCCTGGGTGCCGCAACTGGAGTTTCTGCATTCGCATCGCAGCGACGGCGTCGAGGCGGTGACCGGAAAGCGCTATGTGCGTACCGTTGCGATCCGGCGCGAACGGGACACGCACCGTGGCTGGATCGCGGTGGCACGCCATGCGCGTCGAGACACCCTGCAGGTGACATTGTCGGCTTCCCTGGCACGTGTGGTGCCGGAGGTGCTTGGACGCGTGAAGCATGTGTTTGACCTGGCCTGCCGTCCGGACGAGATCGAACGTCATCTCGGATCGCTGGCCGCGGGTACTCCGGGTCTGCGCGTGCCCGGCGCCTTCGACGGTTTCGAGATAGCGGTGCGCGCCGTGATCGGGCAACAGATCACGGTGGCGGCGGCGCGCACGCTGACCGGCCGCCTGGCCGCCGCGTTCGGAGAACCGGTGGCTACGCCGTTCGGGGCCCTGACCCATGCCTTCCCGACGCCGGCATGCCTGGCAGCGGCCGGATCCGATGAATTGGGTCGCCTCGGCATCATTCGTGCCCGCCAACGCGCCATCCGCGCCCTGGCCGAAGCCTGTGCGTCGGGCGAACTGCTGCTCGCGCCGGGCGTCGATATCGAGCGCACGCTGGAGCATCTGCGTGGACTGCCCGGCATCGGTGACTGGACGGCGCATTACATTGCCTTGCGCGCGTTGGCCTGGCCCGATGCGTTCCCTCATACCGATCATGCCCTCATGAAGGTGCTTGGCGAAACCGCGCCGCGCCGCGTGCTCGAGCTGGCCGAGCCCTGGCGGCCGTGGCGCGCCTATGCCGCCATGCACCTGTGGCATGCCGCGACCGCCGCCAACGGCGACGCCAGGGCGCAGAAATGAAAATGAACGAGCTTCGCCCCAATCCTGTCATTCCGCACGCGAAGCGATCGGGAATCCAGGAAGGGTTCTCGCAAAGACGCAGAGCACGCCAAGTGAGAAATATTTTTCCCTTGAATCCCTTGGCGAGAGTTTCACAAGCCGGCGGGACGCCGGCGCTCCCAATCCTTGTCATCCTGCTAACGTTCGGCTTAATAAAGGAAGGAAAAGATCATGATGTACTACACCCGCTACGACAGTCCCGTCGATACCTTGCTCCTGGTCGCGGATGACAAGGCGCTCGCCGGCATCCACTTTTCCGGTGGACGCCGCGCACCGGTGATCGATGCCGGTTGGAAGGAACAGCCCGGGCGTCCGCTCCTGCGGAAAGCCATCCGGCAACTGGACGAGTATTTCGCCGGGCGGCGGAAAACATTCGATCTGCCGCTGGCGCCGGAGGGCACGCCGTTCCAGCTCGCCGTCTGGCGGGCGCTGCGCGATATCCCCTATGGCGAAACGCAGTCGTATGGCGACATTGCGAGGCGGATCGGCAAGCCGAAGGCGGTGCGTGCCGTCGGGGCGGCCAACGGCGCCAACCCGATTTCCATCGTCGTGCCGTGCCACCGTGTCATCGGCGCCGACGGCTCGCTCACCGGCTACGGCGGCGGCCTGCCCCGCAAGCAAAAACTATTGGCCCTGGAGCAGGTTTCCGTCGGCCAGGAAGATCTGTTTCAGGGGACCCCTGCTCAGAGGTCCCCTAGCGCAGTGCGGCGTTGATCGCTTCCAGGGCGCTGCTTCCGGGACATAGCTCGCCGCAGTCGAGTTCATTGAGCGGCGTCGGCACCGTGTGCAGGTGCGAGTGCATGTCGACGCCGTCGGGATCGAGATAGAGCAGGCCGGTCACGATTTCGCCGCGCTTGCGGTGGGCCGCCAGCAGATCCAGCGCCGCACCGCGGTCGTCCGGATCGTAGTCCGCATCGAGCTTGCGCAGGGCGAGTGTCGAACCGTCGTGCAGTTTGACGTCGGCGCGTTCGCCGGGCGCGTAAGCCACGGTGATCTCTGCCTTCGGCGGCACCAGGTCGGCGACCGGGAAGTCGTGCTCGCGGATGTAGGCGTAGCTCTTGGTCGAGCCTTCGTGGTTGTTGAAGGTCACGCAGGGCGAAAGGCAGTCGATATAGGCGAAGCCGGGATAAGTGAGCGCGGCACGGATAAGGGGGACGAGCTGGTCCTTGTCGCCGGAGAAGCCGCGCGCGACGAAGCCCGCGCCCATGTCGAGCGCCAGGCGCACCAGGTCGATCGGCGGGTAGGGGTTGGCTTCGCCGCCCTTGCTGGTCGAGCCGACGTCGGCCGTGGCCGAGAACTGGCCCTTGGTCAGCCCGTAGGTGCCGTTGTTCTCGACCATGTAGAGCATGTTCACGCCGCGCCGTATCGCATGCACGAACTGGCCGAGGCCGATCGAGGCGGTGTCGCCGTCGCCCGAGATGCCCACGTAGACCAGATCGCGGTTGGCGAGGTTGGCGCCGGTGGCCAGCGAGGGCATGCGGCCGTGAACCCCGTTGAAGCCGTGTGCGGCGCCCAGGAAGTAGGTGGGCGTCTTGGCCGAGCAGCCGATGCCCGAGAGCTTGGCGATGCGGTGCGGGGGCAACTCCAGTTCGAAGCAGGCCTCGATCAACGCGGCGCTGATCGAGTCGTGGCCGCAACCGGCGCACAGCGTCGATATCTTGCCCTCGTAATCGCGGCGTGTCAGTCCGAGCGTGTTCTTCGGCAGCGCCGGATGATGGACCCGGGGCTTGGCGATATAGGTCATGATGCGATCCCCGTGGCGGGCAATGCCGAATCCGGCGCCAGGTGATTGAGCACGGTTTCGATCAGGAAATCGGCGGTGACGGGCAGCCCGCCGTAATGCAGGACCGAAACCAGTTTGTCCGGCGCGAAGCCGCCTTCGGCCAGCAGCAGGGTGCGCAATTGTGCGTCCCGGTTCTGTTCGACCACGAACACGGTGTCGTGGGCCTCGATGAAGCGGGTGACTGCTTCGCCGAACGGGAAGGCGAGCAGGCGCATCGCATCCACTGTCACGCCATGCGCCTGCAACCCCTCCAGCGCCTCGCGCATCGGCTCCGCCGTGGTGCCGAAGTAGAGCACGGCGGCATCGCTGCCGGGTGCGGCTTCGATCAGGGGTTCGGGTACCCGTTTCGCCGCGGTATCGAACTTTCTGCGCAAGCGGTCCAGGTTGTCGCGGTATTTCTCGCTGTCCTCGGTATAGAGGCCATACTTGTCGTGGCCCGAGCCCCGCGTGAAGTAGGCGCCACGCGAGGGATGGGTGCCCGGCAGCGTGCGGTACGGGATGCCGTCGCCGTCGACGTCGAGGTAACGGTAGAACGACGTGGCCGATTCGAGTGCATCGCGGTCGAGCACCTTTCCGCGGTCCGGCACGGAGGTGTCGTTCCAGGCAAACGGTTCGGTGAGCCAGGTGTTCATGCCGAGATCGAGATCGCTCATCACGATCACCGGGGTCTGCAGGCGCTCGGCGAGATCGAAGGCGGTCGTGGCCAACTCGAAGCATTCGGTCGGCGTGGACGGGAACAGCAGTACGTGCTTGGTGTCGCCGTGCGAGGCATAGGCGGCGGCGAGGATATCGCCCTGCTGGGTGCGCGTCGGCATGCCGGTCGAAGGTCCCGCCCGCTGGATGTCGAACAGCACCACCGGGATCTCGGCGTAGTAGGCGAGGCCGATGAATTCGTTCATCAACGACACGCCCGGCCCGCTGGTCGCGGTGAAGGCGCGCGCGCCGTTCCAGCTCGCCCCGATGACGACGCCGATCGCGGCGAGTTCGTCCTCGACCTGGACGACGGCATAGGTGTTGCGTCCGCTGTCCTCGTCCACGCGCAGGCGCCCGCAGTAGTCGCCGAAAGCCTCGGCGAGCGAGGTCGAGGGCGTGATCGGGTACCAGGCGGCGACGGTGGCGCCGGCGTACACGCAGCCGAGCGCCGCGGCTTCGTTGCCGGTCACCAGGATTTTCCCGCCGACGGCATCGCGCCGCTCGGCACGGATCGCGAGCGGGCAGTCGAAGGCCTCGAACGCGGCCCTGCGTCCGGCTTCGAGCGCCTCGATATTGGGCGCGACGAGCTTCTCCTTGCCCTTGAACTGCTCACCGAGCAGCTGGGTGAGCACCTCGGGTTCGATGCCGAGCAGCGCGGACAGCGCCCCGACGTAGCAGATGTTCTTGAACAGCAGGCGCTTGCGCTGGTCGGTATGCTGCTGCACCATTTCGATGAACGGCAGGCCGAGGAAGTGCACGTCGCCGCGCAGCATTCCGGAAGCCAGGGGTTTGGTCGAATCATAGAGCACGTAGCCGCCGGGGCACACGCTCGCGACGTCCTCCTTGAAGCTCTGCGGATTCATGGCGACCACCAGGTCCACGCTGCCGCGCCGGCCGGTATGGCCGGCTTCGCTCACCCGGATCTCGAACCAGGTCGGCAGGCCCTGGATGTTCGAGGGGAACATGTTCTTTGCCGCGATCGGCAGGCCCATGCGGTAAAACGCCTTCGCCAGCAGGTTGTTCGCGCTCGCCGAGCCGGTGCCGTTGACGTTGGCGCAACGGATGACGAATTCGTTCAGGCGACCGATGGGTTTTTTGTTTTTTCCTGCCACGTCATTCATGAATTAATACCCATAGGGATATAAGGAGCGCCGCTCCGCTGCGCCGTTGGTTTCTCGCGGGCGCTCCGCCCCGCACCCCCGGTCTCTTTTCTTTGCTTGTCCAAAGAAAAGAGACGAAAAGAAAAGACACCCGGCCTCCGCGGTCCGCTGCGCGGACTGCCCTGCGTTCCTCGGGCACCGGGGGGTCGCCCGACAGCACATCCATGTGCTGGCGTGCGACGCGCGGCATCCGTGCCGCGCCCTCCTTCGGAGGCCGGGAACCCCGGCGCCCTGCGGTACTCGGCGCTCCAGACGGGACCTGCGCCGCGTTCGCGGCGGCCCACCTCATCCCGGCCTTCTCCTCCCGGGGGAGGAGAAGGAGCAGATGGTGAGCGCAGTTTGGGTGCGCACTGGTTTCCTCTTTGTCCCCGTAGGTCGCGCCCGAGCATCGCAAGGCTTTGGGCTTGCGCCCGAAAGGGAGGCGGACAGGACGTCCGCCTCCGGGCGCCGCGGCAGGAAGCCGCGTCGCCCGGCGCGGGTCCCAAAGCCGCGAAGCGCAGGATCAGCGCGACCTCCGGGGTGTCTTTTCTTTCGCCCCTTTCTTTGGACAAGCAAAGAAAGGGGTCCGGGGTGCGGGGCGGAGCGCCCGCGACAAAAGACGTGCAGCGGAGCTGCTCATCGTTATTCATGACAAAGCCCACCCGCCTGCGGCAGGTGAATGGTGGACTTCTGCATGTCCCACGCCCCGGTCGGGCAGCGCTCGGCACACAGCCCGCAGTGCAGGCACAGGTTCTCGTCCTTGGCCATGATGCGTCCCGTCGGCAGCGGCCCGTCCACGTACACGTCCTGCGATTCGTTGTCGGCGGGTACACGCAGCCGTGCGCGCAATTCCTCTTCCTCGCCGTTCGCGGTGAAGTTGATGCAATCCAGCGGGCAGATGTCCACGCAGGCGTCGCATTCGATGCACAGCTTCGGCGTGAACACGGTCTGCACGTCGCAGTTGAGGCAGCGCGCCGATTCCTCGATCGCGAGCTTCACGTCATAGCCCAGTTCGACCTCAACCTTGATGTTCGCGAGCGCCGCGGATTTTTTCGCGTGCGGCACGGCGACGCGCGCGGCTTCGTCGTAGTCGTTGCCATAGCCCCATTCGTGCAGGCCCATCTTCTGGCTGACCAGGTTGAGTCCCGGCGAGGGACGATCCTTGTGCTGGTCCTTGCCCTGGCAGTGGAGATCAATGGAGATCGCCGCGGCGTGACCGTGCGCGGCCGCCGAGACGATGTTGTCCGGACCAAGCGCCGCGTCGCCGCCGAAGAACACGCCGGGGCGCGTGGATTCGAACGTCACCGGATCGAGCCTGGGCAGGCTCCACTTGCCGATCTCGATGCCCAGTTCGGGCTCGATCCACGGGAACACCGGGTCCTGGCCGATGGCGAGCAGCGCGTCGTCGCAGGGAATCTCCACGCGCTCGCCGGTCGGGATCAGCTTGCGCTTGCCGTCGGTGTATTCGGCGCGCACCTTGTCGAAGGCCATCGCGGTGAGGCGGCCGTCCTTCACCACGAACGAATGCGGGTTGTGCCAGTTGAGGATGGGGATGTCCTCGGCCAGCGCCTCCTCCTTCTCCCACGGATGCGCCTTCATCTCCTCGAAGCCGCTGCGCACCGTGACGATCACGTCCTTGCCGCCGATGCGCAGGGCGCTGCGGCAGCAGTCCATGGCGGTGTTGCCGCCGCCGACGACCACCACGCGCTTGCCCACGCGGGTCGTGTGCCCGAAGGCGACGCTCGCGAGCCAGTCCACGCCGATATGGATATTGTCCGCCGCTTCCGCGCGGCCCGGAATGTCGAGGTCGCGCCCCCGCGGGGCGCCGGTGCCGACGAACACGGCGTCGAAGCCTTCGTCGATGACCGCCTTCAGGCTGTCGATGCGTTGCCCGAAACGGCACTCCACGCCCATGTCGAGCACCAGCTCCACTTCCTCGTCGAGCACTTCCACCGGCAGGCGGAAGGCCGGTATCTGGCTGCGCATCATGCCGCCGCCGAGTGTCTCCTGCTCGAACAGCACGCATTCATAACCGAGCGGCAGCAGGTCGCGGGCGACGGTGAGCGAGGCGGGGCCGGCGCCAATGAGCGCGATACGCTTGCCGTTCTTCTTTTTCGGCACTTCGGGCAGCAGGTGCTCGAACTCGCCCTTGAGGTCGGCGGCGACGCGCTTGAGCCGGCAGATCGCGACCGGCTTGTCCTCGACCCGTGCGCGACGGCAGGCCGGTTCGCAGGGGCGGTCGCAGGTGCGCCCCAGGATGCCGGGGAACACGTTCGAGTACCAGTTGAGCATGAAGGCGTCGGTATAGCGCCCGGCGGCGATCATGCGAATGTATTCGGGAACGTTGGTGTGGGTGGGGCAGGCCCACTGGCAATCCACCACCTTGTGGAAGTAGTCCGGCTTGTCGATATCGGTATTCCGCACCAGCGCCCTCCCGGCCGAAGCCTGTGGATGGTGTTCGTGTATCCGCCGAGTTGTCTGTTACCGATCTTTTGGCGATTCTATCACTCGACGGTAACGGCGCGGCGGCGGTGCAGGCGGGTGCTCAGGTGTTCCATCGCAACGTAGAAGGCGGGGGTGACGTAAAGCGTGAGGAATTGGGAGAACAGCAGGCCGCCCACTACTGCTATGCCGAGCGGGCGCCGGGCGTCTGCCCCGGCACCGAAACCGATGGCGATCGGCAGCACGCCGAGGATGGCGGCCATGGTGGTCATCATGATGGGACGGAAGCGGATGCGGCAGGCCTCGACGATGGCGTCGGCCGCGTTCATGTTCTGGTTGCGCCGTGCATCGAGCGCGAAATCCACCATGATGATGCCGTTTTTCTTCACCAGGCCCACCAGCAGGATCAGGCCGACGAAACTGAACAGATCCAGTTCCTGGTTGGTGATCAGCAGCGCCAGCAGTGCTCCGAAAATCGCGAGCGGCAGCACGCTGAGGATGGTCAACGGGTGCACGAAATGTTCGTAGAGGATGGCGAGCACCATGTAGATCACCAGGATGGTGATGAGCAGCAGCAGCGGCAGGGTGCCCAGGGACTGCTGGAATATCTGCGCGTTGCCCGAGAAGCTGCCGGTGACGTCGGCGGGCAGGCTGCTGGCGGCCAGGTCCTGGATGTTGCCGGTGACGGAGCCGAGCGACACGCCGGGCTTGAGGCTGAACGACAGGGTGACCGAGGGCAGTTCCTGGTAGTGGTTGATGCTCAGCGGTCCCACGCCGGGCGTGATGTCGGCGATGCTCGCCAGCGGGATCAGCGTGCCGTTGCGGCCCGGGACGTACAGGGCGTCCAGGGCGTTGATGTTCTGCTGGTACTCGGGGGCGAGCTGCAGGATCACGTAGTAGTTGTCGGTCGCACCGTAAATGGTGCTGACCTGCTGACCGCCGTAGGCGTAGAGCAGGGTGTTTTGTATTGCCGCGGGGCTCACGCCGAGCGCCGAGGCCTTGTCACGGTCGATGTGGATGTTGATCTGCGGGTTGCTCAACTGCAGATCGGTGTTGACGTCGGCGATGCCGGGGATGGCCTTGACCTTCTTCTCAAGCGTCTCCGCCGCCTGTTGCAGCTCGTCGAGATCCGAGCCCTGGAGCACGAAGTTGTAATCGCTCTGCCCGCCGCCGGTGCCGGTATTGATGGCCGGCGGGTTGCTGAAAAACCCTTCCAGGTCGGGGACATGCGCCGCCGCGTCGCGCAGCCGCTGGGAAATCTCGTTGGCCCCGAGCGCGCGGTCGCCCTGCGCGGTGAGTCCGATCATCATGAAGCCGGAGCTTTCGTTGCTGGTGCCGCCGTGGCCCTGGCCCACGCTCGACATCACCCCGGTCACGCCGGGTATGGCCAGTGCCTTGTTCATCAGCTGGTCCTGGCGCGGCAGCATGTCGGTGAACGACATGCCCTGCGGGCCGCGGATGTGGCCGAAAATGACGTTGGTGTCCTCGCTGGGAATGAACCCCTTGGGCACGACCATGAACAGCAACCCCGAGACGACCAGGATGCCGGCGGCGAACGTCAGGGTGAGTTTCCAGTGTTCGACCGACCAGGTCAGGCTGCGGATGTAGGCATCGCGGCTGCGCTCGAAGACACGTTCGCCGAACTGGTACAGCCGGCCGTGGGTGCGGGCCGGGCGCAGCAGCCGACCGGAGAGCATCGGCGTGAGGGTGAGCGCGACCGCGCCCGAGAGCAGGATGGCGATGGCGATGGTGACCGCGAATTCACTGAACAGGCGGCCCACCACGCCGCCCATGAACAGGATCGGGATGAACACGGCCACCAGCGAGAGCGTCATCGAGAGCACCGTGAAGCTGATTTCCCGGCTGCCGAGCAGGGCGGCTTCGAACGGCTTGTGGCCGAGTTCCATGTAGCGGACGATGTTCTCCTGCACCACGATGGCGTCGTCGACGACGAAGCCCACGGCGAGCGTGAGCGCCATCAGCGAGAGATTGTCCAGCCCGAAGCCGAGCAGGTACATGACCGCGAACGTGCCCAGCAGGGACGTGGGCAGTGCCAGTGCCGTTACCAGGGTGGCGCTGCCATTGCGCAGGAACAGGAAGATGACGAGGATCACCAGGCCGATGGCCAGCAGCAGGGTCCAGCTCACGTCCTGGATCGAATGATGGATGAACACCGAGCGGTCGTATATAACGTGCAGATCGGCCCCGCCCGGCGCCTGGCGCGACAGCTCGGGCAGCAGGCTGCGGACTTCGTTGGCCACCTGCACCGTGTTGGCGCCGGGCTGGCGATGGACGGAGAGCACGATGGCCGGGGCGCCGTTGTAGCTCGTCCGGCGCTTGTTTTCCTGGATGCTGTTCTCGGCATGGCCCACGTCGCTGATCCTTACCGGCGAGCCGTTGTTGTAGGCAATGACCAGGTTGTTGTACTGATCGGCATTGTCGAGCTGCCCCGAGGCCTGGACCGCGTAGGTGCGGTTCCGTCCTTCAAGGGTGCCCGAGGGCAGGTCGCTGTTGCCGGAACGGATCGCGTCGGTGAGCTGGGTCAGCGACAGGCCGCGGGCGTTGAGGGCGTAGGGGTTGACGAAGATGCGCACGGCGTATTTCTGCGAGCCCCACACGTTGACCTGGGCAACGCCGGGCAGGGTCGAGAGCCGCTGGGCGACGCGCGTTTCGGCGTATTCGTCGAGCTTGGTGAGCGACAGGTGCTTGGCCGTGAACGCGATGTAGATGATCGAATAATCGGAGGGATTTTCCTTGCGCAGGTGGGGCAGGCTGGGCATGTTGTCGGGCAGTTGCCGCGAGGCCCCCGAGATGGCCGTCTGCACGTCCTGGGCGGCCGCATCGATATTGCGGCTGAGGTCGAACTGCAGGCTGATCCGGGTCGAGCCCGTGCTGCTTTCCGAGCTCATGGAATCGAGCCCGGCAATCGAGCTGAATTCGCGCTCCAGCGGTGTCGCCACGGTACTCGCCATGGTCTGCGGATTGGCCCCGGGCAGCGAGGCGTAGACCTCGATGGTCGGAAAGTCCACATTCGGCAATTCGCTGACCGGCAGGCTGCGGTAAGCGAAGATTCCGAACAGCACCAGGGCCGTCATCAGTACGGTGGTGGCGACCGGACGGCGAATGAAGGGCGCCGAGAGGTTCATGGTGCGCCTCTCAGCCGCGTGCGCTGCTGGCGCTGGCCGCCGTCACCGTGCTTGCCGAAGCGGCCGAGGCGGTCAGCGTGACGTTCGGCATCAGGTTCGTGCGCACGGCCAGCCCTTCGTGCAGGTCGCGAGGGATATGCACCACGACCTTGTCGCCGCTATCGAGACCCTGGCCGATGACCGCGTAATTTTCGTATTGGCGCAATACCTTGATGTCGCGCACCGCGACCTTTCCGTTGTCGATGACGTACACGTAGTCGCCTTGCTGCCCGGGTTGCACCGCGGTGTTGGGTATCACGACCAGGTCGGGCTGCACGGTGAGCTGCAGCTCCACGTGCACCAGTTCGCCCGGCCACAGTTGGTGCCGGCTGTTGGTGAACTCGGCCTTGAGCGTAAGCGTCCCGCTGCCCTGGTTGATCGAATTGTCGATGAATACGAGCTTGCCGTTGGTGGCAACGAGGGCCCCGCCGGGAGAGCGCACGAAGACATTGAGCGCCGGGTCGTTGCGATAGCGCTGCAGCGTGTCGATCTGCGACTGCGGGATATCGAATTGCACATGAATCGGGCTGATCTGGTTGATGGTCACCAGGGGCGTGGTGTCATTGGCCTGCAGCAGGTTGCCGGTCTTGTAGGCGAGGGCGCCGGTCTTGCCGCTGATGGGCGCCCGTATCTTCGTATAGCCGAGCTGCAATTGGGCCTGGTCCAGGGCAGCCTGATCGGCGGCCAGCTTGCCCTGGTCCTGCCCGACCAGGGCCTGTGCGTTCTGATTGTCCTGGCCGCTGACATAGCCCTGTTTCACCAGGCGGGCCGAGCGCTCGGCATTGGCCCGGTCCGAGGCCAGCTTCGCCTTGTCCTCTTCCAGTTGGCCGCGGGCCTGGGCGACCTGCACCTCGTAGGGCTTGGGGTCGATGACGAACAGCAGCTGGCCGGCCTTGACCTCGTCGCCTTCGTTGAACAGGACTTTGTCCAGAACGCCCCCGACCTGGGGGCGTACCGCGACACTGTGGAAGGTCTGCACGGAACCTGCTGCATGCAGCACCAGCGGGACGGACTGGCGCGAGACGCGCACCGCATCGACATCCATCGTGTCCCGGGTCCGGGGAGGGTGTCCGCCCTGGCCGCCCAGCCGGCCGGCCAGGCGCCACGCGGCGAGACCGATCACGACCACCACCGCGGCCACCACGATCCAGCGGACCGGCAAGCGTCCGGCAGGCATGCTCAGCACACCCCGCAACCCGCAAGCGCAGACCGGTGAGGTGCCCGGAGGGCGACCTCGGCGGGGCCGGGCTCATGGGGTATTCGGAGAAGCGTTCTGAGGTTCATGTCCATCCTTGGGTGCGGCGCTCTGGCAAGCACTCCACCACCATTTTAACGGGTTTGCCGGACAGAGCCGGTTAACAGCAGGTTATCCGGGAGCTTTTATACGCCAGGCACGCGGCAAGCGCACATTCGGTTTGTAACACAATGTGTCCAGCGGCGTTCTGTAACGCACACCTACAAATATCCGTCCTTTTTGCCTCTGCACTGCTGTGCCCGGCGGCCCCGAGGGGGTATCTCCATCTGTGCAGGAGCAGCGGTTCTCGCCGCGAATGATTTATCGGAACCCCCACCGGCTCCCCTCCTTGCCACGCAAGCAAGGGGGCGAGCGTTCTGTGGGAGCGGCTTCAGCCGCGATGGGTTTACGGGATTCCCGCCCGGCTTACAGGGCACGAGGTCCGTGTGCCGGGAAATCGCGATCGAAACCATTCCTACATTAGAATCCACACGTTGTCCGCAAGGAGTACAGGAATGAAATACCGGCTGCACGTTGCTGCCCTGTTCGGACTGGGCTTGGCCTTGACGGCTTCCGCGTTGGCCGCGGACAGCGGGAAGGCGCCGTCCACGTGGCAGGACGCCGCGGTGTCCACCTACTATGGCGTCAAGGTCGAGGACCCCTACCGCTGGCTGGAATTCTCCGGTTCGGCGGGCGTCAAGCGCTGGATCGACGCCCAGAACGCGCACACTGATCGAATACTCTCGGGCTTCGCGCAGAGCAAGGCCATGGCCGCGCGCGTCAAGCAGCTCTCGCTGACCTCGACGCAGCGCTCGCAGCCGAAGTTGGTCGGCGACACCCTGTTTTTCCTGCAGCAGACCCCGCCCCAGGCTCACGCCGAGCTGATGCTGCAGCACTGGCCCCGGGGCAAGGCCCATGTCCTGGTGGATACCAATGCCGCAGACGTGGCGATCACCGGCTACTGGCCATCGCCCGACGGCACGCATGTCGTTTACGGTACGGCCAGTGGCGGCAACGAATCGACCACCCTGCACGTGTTCGACGTGGCCGGCGGCAAGACACTGGGTGACACGCTGCCCCATGCCGGTGGTGGCACCACGCCGCCGGGAGTGATGTGGGATCCCGACGGCGCCGGCTTTCTTTACGTGCGGCTGCCCGGGCCGGGCGCGGCGCCGGAAGCAGAGTCGCAATTCAATGCGCAGGTCTTTCATCATGTGCTCGGCACCCCGGCCGGGAAAGACACATACGATTTCGGCAAGCATCTGTCGCCCGTCGCGGAATATGATTTCGTCCGGTCCGCGGACGGCAAACACGCCGCGATCCTGGTGCACTACGGCGACGGCAGCGCTGACCATGTCTACCTGAACACGGGCGGCGGATGGAAAGAGGTACTGGGACCGCCAGTCAATGTCCGCGCAGCCAGCGGCGTGAATGCGGGCGCGGCCTGGGAAGACGGGCGCCTGGCGGTCATTTTCTACGGGGGCGCGCCGCGGGGCCGACTGCTTTCAGTGTCGCCGCACGGCGCGAAGGTGCTGGTCGGCGAGGACAAGGCGTGGGCGATGCATGGCGTCGCCGCGATCAGCAACGGGTTCCTCGTTACCGAGGTCAACGGTCCCGACTGGCGTGTCGTGCACTACGACGCCAAGGGCCGATTGGTGCGCGTCGTGCCGCTGCCCGACAGCGGTATCGGCGTTCGGGGGATCGCTTCGTCGGAACAGTCGGGCAGCGCCCTCATTGCCTGGTCCGGCTGGACCCAACCCACTCACTGGTCGCGTTACGACGCCGACAAGGGCACGTTGACGACCGTGTTCGCGGTCAAACCGGCGGCTGATTACTCGAAACTGCGCACGTACCGCCTCACCGCCACCTCGAAGGACGGCACCCGGGTGCCCGTCACCGTGGTGGCCATGGCCGGGGTCAAGCCCAACGGCGAGCGGCCGACCATTCTCTACGGTTACGGCGGATACGGCATCGTCGTAGCGCCGCATTTCATGGGCCCGTATCTCGCGTGGCTGGAAAACGGCGGCGTCTACGCACTGGCCAATATCCGGGGTGGAGGCGCCCACGGCGAAGGCTGGCACGAGGACGGCATGCTGGCCAACAAGCAGCACGGCTTCGACGACTTCTACGCGGCCGCACAGGCGCTGGTCAACAGTTTGTGGACGGACGCCGCCCATCTCGGCATCCAGGGCGCTTCCAACGGCGGACTGCTGATGGGCGCCGCGCTCACCCAGCACCCGGGCGAGTACCGGGCCGTGGTGTCCCGGGTGGGCATCTACGACATGCTGCGTGCCGAGCTGTGGCCGAACGGGCGCTACAACACGAGCGAATACGGCACGGTCACGAAGAAGAAGGACTTCCAGTGGCTGTATGCCTACTCGCCGCTGCACCACGTGAAAAAGGGCACCGACTACCCGGCCGTGCTGCTCATCACCGCGATCAACGATGCGCGTGTCGCCCCGTGGCAATCGCGCAAGTTCGCCGCGGCGTTGCAGGCAGCCAATGCCTCGTCGAACCCGATCCTGCTCCTGACGCGGATGAACGAGGGTCACGGCGTTACCGCCTCGTTCAGCCAGCGGGTGGGCAACACGGCGGCCACCCTCGGGTTTTTCGCCCACGAGCTGGGCCTCGACATCAGCCAGGACAAGCGCCGGTGAGGCCCGATATCGCAACCGCCCCATGCTGCTGAGCCTGCGCGATGTGCTCGTGCGGTTTACCGACGAGCCGGTGCTCGACCATGTCAACCTGACCATCCAGGAGGATGATCGCCTGTGCCTGGCCGGGCGCAACGGCGCGGGCAAATCGACCCTGCTCCGCGTGCTTTCCGGGCAGATCGTCCCGGACGAGGGCGAAATCGTCCGCCGCGACAACCTGAAGGTCGCCATGCTGGACCAGGACGTGCCGCCGGACACGGATGGCGCCGTGTACGAAATCGTCACCCGCGGCCTCGGGGCCACGGGCCGCCGGTTGCTGGACTACGAACGCACGGCCGCCGGCGGAACCGATACGCGGGAACTCCTGCGCCTGCAGCACGCGCTCGAGGAATCCGGGGCCTGGAATACCCACGCCGAGGTCGACGCCCTGCTTTCGCGCATGGAGCTCGATCCGCGCGCGGCTTTCTCCACCCTGTCGGGCGGGCTGCGCCGTCGTGTCATGCTCGCCCAGGCCCTGGTCGGCAAGCCCGACCTGCTGCTGTTGGACGAGCCCACCAACCACCTCGATATCGCCGGCGTGACCTGGCTCGAGCGCATTACCACCGGCTTCCCGGGCGCGCTGGTGTTCATTACGCACGACCGCGCGTTTCTCGACCGGGTGGCCACGCGCATCGTGGAAGTCGATCGCGGCCGGCTGTACCAGTTCCCCGGCGATTTCGCGAGCTATCGCCGGATGAAGACCGAACAACTGGAGCAGGAGCGGCAGAACAACCGCGAGTTCGACAAGAAACTGGCCGAGGAAGAGGACTGGATCCGGCGCGGGGTGAAGGCGCGCACCACTCGCAACATGGGCCGCGTGCGCGCCCTGGACGACTTGCGCGAGCAGGCCGATGCACGGCGCAAGTACCAGCGCCGGGCGCGGATGCGCACCCAGGCCAGCGATCCCTCCAGCCGCCGCGTTGTCGAGTTGCACCGCGTCAACGCGAGCATTGCCGGCAAGACGGTACTCAGGAACTTCACGCACAAGATACGCCGCGGCGACGTGATCGGCGTCATGGGGCCCAACGGCAGTGGCAAGACGACCCTGCTGCGCCTGTTGCTGGGCGAGATCGCGCCCGAAAGCGGCACCATCAAGTACGGCGAAAACCTGGAGATTGCCTACTTCGACCAGACGCGGCGCCAACTGGAGCTGGATCGCAGCGCGGCATGGAACGTCGCCGATGGCGCCGAGCGCATCCAGTTCGACGGCAAGAGCCTGCACGTCCTCGGTTACCTCAAGGCCTTTTTGTTCACGCCGCAGCGCGCGCAGACCCGTGCACGGCTGCTCTCGGGCGGCGAGCGCAACCGCCTGCTGCTCGCACGGTTGCTCGCCAGGCCATCCAACGTGCTGGTGCTCGACGAACCGACCAACGACCTCGACATCGAGACCCTGGAGTTGCTCGAAGACCTGCTCAACGGTTATCCCGGCACGATCATCCTTGTCTCCCACGACCGTACTTTCGTCGACAACGTGGTCGACGGGCTGATGGTCAACGACGGCGAAACGGGATTCCATTACTATGTCGGCGGCTACCGCGACTGGTTGCGGCAGCGCCGCGCCGAGTCTGCCGGCAATGCGCCGCCGGAGCAGGGCGAGCCCGATACACTCCCCCCCAGGGCGGTCAAAAAGCCCTCTTCCGGCAAACTGAGCTACAAGCTGCAGCGTGAACTCGACGGGTTGCCGCGCCAGATCGAGGAAACCGAAACCGCATTGGAGGCATTGCAGCAGACCATGAGCGAACCCGACTTTTTCCGCCAGGAGGGCGAGGTCATCAAGGACGCACAACAGCGGCTCGCGACGCTGGAACAGGATCTGGAGCAAATGTTCGAGCGGTGGGAAACGCTGGAAGAAACCCGCGCCCGGGGCGCTTGATCGATGGAATTGAAGGGACGCCATGCACTACAGGCGACACCGGAAGCGGTATGGGATGCCCTGCACGACACCGACTTGCTCACCCGCTGCGTGCCGGGTTGCCGCAGCATCCACTGGACGACGGAGAACACGCTGGAAGCGGCCATCGAACTGCGTGCGGGGAATGCCCGCCGCACCTACCGCGGGGAAGTGCGGATAGCCGATCAACAGCCGCCTTCCAGTTATCGCCTGTTGTTCGGCAAACCGGGCGAGCCGAGCAGTGTCGTGGCAACCATCGAATTGGCACCCGCAGACGCGGACACCCGCCTGAGCTATCACGTGGACGCTGCACTCGACGGTTACCTGGCGCGGCTCGGCGGACCGGTCGTGAGCGTCATAGCGAAACGCATCGCCAGCCGGTTTTTCAAGCGCTTGAATGCCGAGCTCGTGAGAGCGCTGTCCGACTGAACGGGAGCGCCGGCATCCTGCCGGCTTTTCGCGGTCGGGACGACCGCTCCCACAGGGGATGTGGCATCACGTTTGGACGAAGGGGTGTAGGAGCGGCTTCAGCCGCGATCCGGGAGCGTCGGCATCCTGCCGGCTTGGGTTGTTCATTGGCCCTCCCGGCGGACCGACTTTCGTTTCGCCAAAAGCGATGGGTTTGTCGTCATACCGGCGAAAGCCGGTATCCAGACAGGTCAATCGCGGCTGAAGCCGCTCCTACACTTTCCGGGGGTGTGCCGTCGGGCGCGCCGAGAAGCGGAGCCCGCAACGGGGGAACAGGGAGGAGTGTTTGAGGCCGGAGCGATATATCGCGCAGAGCCTGCCCCGGACTTGATCCGGGGCCGAGTTGCCGACCGGCCCGTTGCGGGCGAGCATCGCAGGGCAGCTGCAAGGCCAAAGGCCTTGCAGTCGCGAACGCTCGGCACGATGCTTTTGGTGACTTTGGCGAAACAAAAGTCACCCCGCCGGGAGGGCCAAGAGTTTTATCCCGACCGCAGGTCGGGATAGCTCTTTCGGAATGGATTCCGGCCTTCGCTGGAATGACCAGGCCGGCGACCAACCCTGATCGGCAGGGGTGGAACCGCAGCCCCGCCTCCGGGTCTAATAAGGTTAAAGTCCCTCGACTGCGCTTGCAAAAGCTGCTTCATAAACTTTTAACAGAGGAGAGACGGATGAAAAGGATTGCAATCATCAGTGCCGCGCTGGGCCTTGTCCTGGCCGGCGCGAATGCCTGTGCGGGCCCGGCGCCGGCCGATCAGACCGCGTCCGACAATGCCAAGGCCATCAGTTGCCACCTGGACTTCTCGCTCTCCGGCTGGTCGGCTTTCTACCAGACGGCGAGCGGCAAGGGCGTGGTGAAGTGCGATAACGGCCAGACGCTGCCGGTCAGGATCAACATCAAGGGCGGCGGCTTGACGTTCGGCAAGTCTTCGACCAAGGACGGGCACGGTGTTTTTTCCGGCGTGTACAACATCAATGAAGTATTGGGACACTACGCCTACAGCCAGGCGCATGCCGGGGCGGTCAAGGAAGCCAACGCCATGGCACTGACCAAGGGCAGCGTCTCGCTGGCGCTGACCGGCCTGGGCCATGGCTGGTCGATCGGAGTGGATTTCGGCGCTTTCATCATCGAGCCGGCGAACGGCAAGTAAAGCCCGGCCAGTGCCGGAGCGCTATCGAATGCGAGGCCGGGCCCGTGTTGTGAACGGGCCCGGCCTTCTGCATCCTGAAGCCGCGCAGTACACTAACGGCCATCAGTCATGGGATGGTTCGGTATGAAGACACGCGCGGCCGTGGCCTGGGAAGCGGGCAAGCCTCTCGTCATCGAGGAAGTCGACCTGGAAGGCCCCCGGCAGGGCGAGGTGATGGTACGCAACGTCGCGACCGGCGTTTGCCACACCGATGCCTATACGCTGTCGGGGGAAGATCCGGAAGGTCTGTTCCCGACGATCCTGGGCCATGAAGGCGGCGGGGTCGTCGAGGAAGTCGGGTCAGGCGTCACCAGCGTCAAACCCGGCGATCACGTCATCCCGCTGTACACGCCGGAATGCGGCGAATGCGAGTACTGCCGCTCCGGCAAGACCAATTTGTGCCAGGCGATCCGCGCGACGCAGGGCCGCGGCGTCATGCCCGATGGCACCTCGCGTTTTTCCCTGAACGGCAAGCCGATCTATCACTACATGGGCACCTCCACGTTCTCCGAATACACGGTGCTGCCCGAGATAGCGGTCGCCAGAATCAATCCGGAGGCACCGCTGGACAAGGTGTGCCTGCTGGCCTGCGGCGTCACCACCGGGATCGGCGCCGTGCTCAATACCGCGAAGGTGGAGCCGGGCGCGACGGTGGTGGTGTTCGGGCTTGGCGGCATCGGCCTGGCCGTCATCCAGGGGGCGGTAATGGCCGGGGCCGGGCGCATCGTCGCCGTCGACGTCAACGAAGACAAGTTCGACTTTGCCCGTTCGCTGGGTGCGACCGACACGGTCAATCCGACGCAGTACGACCGGCCGATCCAGGAAGTCATCGTCGAGCTGACCGACGGTGGCGCGGACTACTCCTTCGAATGCGTCGGCAACGTGAAGCTCATGCGGGCCGCGCTCGAATGCTGTCACAAGGGATGGGGCGTATCCACCATCATCGGCGTCGCCGGCGCCGGGCAGGAAATCTCCACGCGTCCGTTCCAGCTCGTCACCGGGCGGGTGTGGAAGGGTACGGCCTTCGGCGGCGTCAAGGGCCGTTCCCAGTTACCGGACTACGTCGAATGGTATCTGGACGGCACGATCAAGATCGACCCGATGATCACCCACACCATGCCGCTGGAAGACATCAACGAGGCGTTCGACCTGATGCACGCCGGCAAGAGCATCCGCTCCGTCATTCTTTACTGATGGATAGCGGGCTGGAACTGGTCAAGCTGCACCGCTCGCACGGCGGTAGCGTCGAGTTTTACCGCCACGACTCCCGGGCCTGCGACGCCCCCATGCGGTTTTCCGTCTATCGTCCGCCCCAGGCCGGCTCCGGGCCGGTGCCGGTGCTCTACTGGCTGTCCGGGCTTACCTGCACCGAAGAGAATGTCATGGCCAAGGCGGGCGCCCAGCGTTATGCGGCCGAACACGGCCTGTTCATCGTCGCGCCCGACACCAGTCCGCGCGATCTCGGCCTGCCCGGCGAGACCGACAGCTACGACTTCGGTGCCGGGGCGTCTTTTTACGTCAACGCGACGGAGGCGCCGTGGTCGAGGCACTACCGGATGTACGATTATGTGACCGAGGAGTTGCCGGCCCTGGTGGCGGCGCATTTCCCGGTGCATGCCGATCGCGCGGGCATCGCCGGTCATTCCATGGGCGGCCACGGCGCGCTCGTCTGCGCCCTGCGCAATCCCGGACGCTACCGGTCGGTGTCCGCGTTTGCGCCCATCGCGGCGCCGAGCCTGTGCCCCTGGGGACGCAAGGCCTTCACCGGCTATCTCGGCGAGGACGAGGCGACGTGGCGGGAATACGATGCGCACGAACTGATCAAGCAGGCCGAACGCCGCTTGCCAATGCTGATTGACCAGGGCACGGAGGACGAATTCCTGCTGGCGGGCCAACTGTTGCCCGAGAAGCTGGTGGAGGCCGCGCGCATGGCCGATTATCCCCTGGCGTTTCATCGACGCGAGGGCTACGATCACAGCTACTACTTCGTGGCGAGTTTCATGGGCGGGCACATGGCGCATCACGCCGAGGCCCTGAATCGCTGAACGGCGTCGCCGGGCAGGCATGTGGGTCCAGGGCGTTGACACCACTGTTATGTGCAGCTATAACAGCTGGAACCTGCCGCGAGAATCTCCCCATGCGACGTCTGTTTTTCCTGATCGTCTTCCTGTTGCCCGGTGCGGCCTTCGCGGCGCCGCCGCCCGCCGCCACGCAGATCCTGGCCCAGTCCAAGGCCGCGAGCGGCGGCGATGCCTGGAACCGTGTGCACACGCTCCGGGTCGGGGGCGAGATCGAAACCGGCGGGCTTTCGGGTACCGCGACCGAGTTGGATGACCTGCGAACCGGGCGCTCGGTCAGCCACTTCGACCTGGGCCCGGTGTCCGGCGCACAGGGATTCGACGGCACCCTGGGCTGGAGTGTCTCGCCCGGCGGCGAAGTAGCCCCGGCCGACTCGCCCGCCGGAAAACAGTCGAGCGCCACAGGCGCTTACCAGACGGCCCGGGCCTGGTGGTTCCCGCAACGCTGGCCGGCCAAAATCACGCGCGTCGGCACGCGCAAGGACGGGGGCGCCACCTACCAGGTGCTGGACATCACGCCCCGTGGCGGGCGTGCATTCGAGTTGTGGATCGACGCCGGCACGCATCTGATCGCCCGCACGGTGGAGGATACGG
>Ga0102952_1000180_pt1 | contig 29330 bp, 22 predicted proteins | sample SalPon2A_C_D1_MG_FD_78506 | JGI IMG/M metagenome (GOLD analysis project Ga0102952, IMG submission 78506) | Soil microbial communities from South San Francisco under conditions of wetland restoration - Salt Pond MetaG R2A_C_D1_MG | ecosystem: Environmental > Terrestrial > Soil > Wetlands | place... | reverse complement strand
CTCCCAGCGGCCGAGGTGTCCGTCGAACACAAACCCCCAGAGCAGCAACGAGACGCCGATCATGAACGGGATCTCCTGGCGGATCACCTGTGGGGCCACGGCCAGGGGTGTGACGAGGGCCGACAGGCCCAGCACGAGCAACACGTTGCAGATGTTGCTGCCGATCACGTTGCCGATGGCTATGCCGCCTTGCCCCGCGAGGCCGGACTGGAGAGAGACCGCAAGCTCCGGCGAGCCGGTGCCGAACGCGACGACCGTGAGGCCGACGACCAGCGGCGAGATGCCGAATGTCAGGGCCAGGCGCGATGCACCGCGCACCAGCATCTCGGCACCCAGCGTAAGCAGGGCAAGGCCGGCGATGAAAAACACGACGTTCACATCCGAATAATAGTGCAGACGGCGAGGATCAGGGCAACATCGAGCCTGCACGGCCGGGTGTTGGAGCCACCTTGCTATTCTGGGCAAATGGCTGAAGTAGACTCTACTCGCATCATCGATTGTTCCTTGTGCGGGGAGGGTGCGCCGTGGTTCTGCGAAGATCGCTTGCGGAGCTACTTCCAATGCCCACGCTGCGAACTGGTATTCGCCGATCCGCGGTCGCACCTCTCTCGCGAAGCGGAGCAGGCCGAGTACGACCTGCACGAGAACGACCCGTGCGACAGCCGGTACCGGGCCTTTCTGTCCAGGCTGGCCGAGCCGTTGCTCACGCGCCTGGAACCGGATATGCACGGCCTGGACTATGGCTGCGGCCCCGGGCCGACGCTCAGCGTGATGCTGGCCGAGCAGGGCATGGTCGTGGACGACTACGATCCGATCTACGCTGCGGATCCCCGTCTGCTGCTGCGCCAGTATGACTTCGTGACCTCGACCGAGGTCGTCGAGCACTTCTGTCGTCCGGCCTCGGCCTGGCGGCAGCTGGCCTCGCTGGTTCGGCCCGGCGGCTGGCTCGGGATCATGACCCAGCTGGCACCGGCCGATGCGGAAACGTTTGCGCAATGGTGGTACAAGAACGACCCGACCCACGTGAGCTTCTATACGGCGGGTGCGTTCGATTGGCTGGCTGAATCAATGGGGTTCACCGTCGAAATGATCGACGTCCGGGTGCTGCTTATGCAGCGCGCGCAATAATAAGTGTTGGCGTTACTAAGCCGAACGTTAGCAGGGTGACACTCAGAGCCTCGCAGCGTCCCGCCGGCGGGACGCTGCGAGGCTCCCTCCGAGCCGAGCCGTGTACTGCGTTGCGCAGCCTTGAAAGGGAACGACCCTTCCTGCGGCTACGCGCCTTGTATACGACCCGGCTCGAAGCCGCTGAATGTCACCCTGCTAACGTTCGGCTTAGTATTGGCCTAAGCGCCGTTGGCACGAGCCCACTGCACGATATCGGCGCTGCTCATGGCGCCCGCCTGGCGCGCCACTTCGCGGCCGCCGCGGAACAGGACCAGCGTGGGTATGCTGCGGATGCCGAATTGGGCGCCCAGCGCCTGTTCGGCCTCGGTGTCGACCTTGGCCAGTCGAACCTTCGGCTCGAGTTGTCCCGCCGCCTGCACGAAGTGCGGCGCCATCATCCGGCACGGACCACACCAGGGTGCCCAGAAATCCACCAGGACCGGGATGTCGTTGCGCGCGACGTGCTTCTGGAAGGCGGTCGCATTCATCTCGACCGGCTGGCCGGTAAACAGCAGCCGATGGCATTTCCCGCATTTGGGCTCCTCGCCCAGGCGGGCAGGCGGAATACGGTTGATCGCCTCGCAGTGCGGGCAGACGATATGCAGTGCATCGCTCATGGGCTGACCTCGGGATCAAGCGGTCTTGGCTTAAGTGCTTGTTTCTTTATATAGGGGCTGTGTTCCTAAAATAAAGGTAGCCGGCAAAAGTTGTCGCCAGGAGCTTGACTTTGCCATGTCTGGTTCTTGATGCTCATCTTCCGGGCGAGAACCATCTTTTGCTACAGTGCCTTCATCCTGACGCCACAAAAAGCGAGCGACGATGACGATTTCCGCACCTTATCCCATCGGTACGCCCGGCCAACCCTGGGGAGAGGTGGAGGTCGTCGAGTGGCGGTCGCGGCAGACGCGCCGGCGCAGCTACGAAGATGACGTGCTGAGTCGGGTAGGCGTCCTGCGCGAGCGCTTCGACGTGGTGCAATACGGACGGCTGGACTACGACCCCGATGTTTATCCGCTGTTCGTACTCAAGAATCGCGACTGGAATGACGAGCTGCCCTGCGCGCTGGTGACGGGTGGCGTGCATGGCTATGAGACCAGTGGAGTGCACGGGGCGCTGCTGTTCGCCAAACGGCATGCAGCGGACTACGCCGGGCTGGCCAATCTCATGATCGTGCCGTGCGTGAGCCCCTGGGGCTACGAGCGGATTCATCGCTGGAACCCGCAGGCGCTCGACCCGAACCGTTCGTTCCATGCCGACAGTCCGGCGCCGGAAGCGGCTGCCCTGATGGAGTTGGTCGCGCCGCTGCGTGCTCGGTTCGTCGTGCACATCGATCTCCACGAGACCACCGACACCGACGAGTCCGAGTTCCGTCCGGCCCTGGCCGCCCGCGACGGCGTCGAGTTCGAGCCGGGCAAAATTCCCGACGGCTTCTACGCGGTGGGTGATACCGAGGACCCGCAGCCCGAATTCCAGCAGGCCATCATCCGGGCCGTGGAAAAGGTCACGCACATCGCCCCGGCCGACGAGAAGGGCGAGATCATCGGCTCGCCCATGGTCGCGCCCGGCGTCATCAACTACGCGCTCCGGGAGCTGGGCCTGTGCGCAGGCATCACAGGGGCTCGCTGCCGTTCGACCACCGAGGTCTATCCCGATAGCCCGCGGGCCACACCCGGGCAATGCAACGAGGCGCAGGTGGCCGCCGCCCGCGCCGCCATCGACTACGCCCTCGCGCAGCAGTAAACGGGACGATGCCGGACTTTTTCGAGAATGGCCTGCGGGCCGCCTGGGCCGCCGTGATCGTGTACTGGGGCTGGACTGCATTGTCCGTCAAGAACGCGGAACGCGAGGAATCCTTCCCGAAACGATTCCTGGCGTATTGGCTGCCGCTCATCGTGGCCGTGCTGCTGCTGGGGCCGGGACATTGGTATGGCCATTCACTGCTGCGCGAGACCTTCGCCCCGCACTCGACGCCGGTGAATTCGATCGGGTTGGTGCTGGTCGTTGCCGGGGCTGTCCTGGCGATCTGGTCGAGGCATCTGTTGGGCCGCGACTGGAGTGCCTCGGTGCAGCTCAAGGAGGGCCACGAACTGGTGGTCGCCGGACCGTACCGCGTGATCAGGCACCCGATCTACACGGGTTTTCTCCTGCTGTTCCTGGGCAGCGCCCTCATGGTGGGCGAGTGGCGCGGACTGCTCGCGGTGGCCATTATCTTCGTTTCCTTCTGGTTCAAGCTCAGGAAGGAAGAGACCTGGATGATCGAGCGCTTCGGCGACGCCTACCGCGAGTACCGGAAGACAACCAGGGCGCTGCTACCCGGCATCCTTTAAGCCCGGTGCTGGGCCTTAATCCAGTCCGGCTACCGGTGGAATATCCCGTCGATGTGTGCCGAAGACGTCGGCGCCACCACGACAGGTTAGAGCCGGATTCCGGGGTTAGCGCCAGCATACATGCCGGCCCTGTACCCGATGCGCTATGGAAGGATCCGGCGGGAAATCACCCGGGCTTGAGCTGCGGCGCCACCGCCGAAGGCAAGGACATCACGCCCCTTGTTAAATTTAAATCGTTGTTATTAAAAGAAATTATTAAGTTCAGTAATCTTCCGTGGTCTGCTATTATTAATCGGGCGAGTTTGCCAGGCCATCGTCGCCAGCCGGGGTCACATACAAAGATACCAAACTGAAGTCCCAAGCAGCCCTTTGCCAATGACCGGAGCATTCGCCATGGAGGCGCAGCTTCAGAAGCAAAGCCTGGAAAGATGCAGGGCATATACTAAGCCGAACGTTAGTAGGGTGACACTCAGAGCCTCGCAGCGTCCCGCCGGCGGTGTTGCGTCCGCTTGCCGTAGAACCACTACGCCTGCGCGAACGCGCCTTGCCGGCGAACCGCTGCGAGGCTCTGAGTGTCACCCTACTAACGTTCGGCTTAGTAAAGGGGTGTTTGCAAAGTATGTCCAGGTTCGCGGGCTGTACATTCTCAAAATCGATCAACACGTAAAAGGTATTGACGCCGTCCAGGCAACCGTACTTCGAGATAAATGGTGACGCGCCTGGTCGGTTAACTCGTGCAAGGGCTGCGCTACGGGCCTGGACTGAGTATAACGTTACGACGTTGCAGCACGGGGCTGTTACTCCGTTACTACCGTTAAGGCGGCTATTCTGTAAATTGTGGCAGCCGGATACAGCGGCTAAACTTGCCGGGCATGCAGGGATGGTTCGACATGGACGAAGGCAGACAAAACGGCGTGGGCTGGCGGTTCTGGATCGATCGGGGCGGCACGTTCGTCGATGTGATCGCCCGGGCGCCGGACGGACGCCTGCATGCCGCGAAGCTGCTCTCCAACGATCCGTCGAGCGGTGCGGATGCGGTGATCGCGGGCATCGCCCGTCTCCTGGACATCGAGCCCGATGGGCGGCTGCCGATTGAGGGCATCGCCGAGGTCCGGGTCGGCACCACGGTTGCCACCAATGCGCTGCTCGAACGCAAGGGTGCGCGAACACTTTTCATTACCAATGACGGCCTGCGGGATATCCTGCTGATAGGCGACCAGTCGCGGCCCGATCTCTTCGCGCTCGACATACGCCGGCCGCCGCCGCTGTATACCGAAGCGGCGGCGACGACGGTGCGCGTGGACGTGGACGGCAATGAAATCGCCGAGCTCGACGAAGCGGCGCTGCTCGAGCAACTGGAGCTGGCACGCGCCGACGGATGTACGAGCTGCGCGATCTGCCTGATGCATGGCTGGAAGCACCACGGGCAGGAACAGCGCATCGCCGCGCTCGCACGTGCGGCGGGGTTCGAAAGCGTACTCGCATCGCACGCGGTCTCGCCCATGATGCGCCTGGTCACCCGTGCCGCCACGACTGTTGCCGAGGCCTATCTCGCGCCCGTGGTGCGCCGTTATACCGAGCGGCTGGCGGAATCCCTGCCGGGCGTGCCGCTGGTGTTCATGAAGTCCGATGGAGGCCTGGCCGGCGCCCGCGCCTTCGGTGCCTGCGAAGCCTTGCTCTCCGGTCCGGCCGGCGGCGTGGTCGGAGCGGTGGAGACCGCACGCCGCGCGGGGTTCGAAAAAGTCATCGGCTTCGACATGGGCGGGACCTCCACCGACGTGTCCTATTTCGCAGGCGAATGGGAGCGGCGGCGCGAGGTCGAAATCGCCGGTGTGAAGCTGGCGGTGCCCATGCTTGCCGTGGAGACGGTAGCCGCGGGCGGGGGCTCTGTCGTGGCCTTCGACGGCGGACGACTGTCGGTGGGTCCGGATTCGGCGGGCGCCGATCCGGGCCCGGCCTGCTATCGCAGGGGCGGCCCGCTGACAGTCACCGACTGCAACCTGCTGCTGGGGCGAATCGCGGGCGATCATTTCCCGCACGTGTTCGGTCCCGGCGGCGACGAACCGCTCGACGAAGCCGCGACACGGCGCGGGTTCGAGGCGCTGGCGGCGCGCGTGGGCGAAGAGGCCGGCGAACCACGAACGCCCGAGCAACTGGCGGCGGGAGCGCTGGACGTCGCCGTCGAGCACATGGCGGCAGCCATCAAGCGCATCTCGGTGGCGCGCGGCCACGATCCGGCCGAGTGCGTGCTGAACAGCTTCGGTGGCGCGGGCGGCCAGCACGCCTGTGCGGTGGCCGAGGCACTGGGCATCGACACTATCCTGGTGCACCCGCTCGCCGGCGTGCTCTCGGCGCTGGGTATAGGTCTGTCCGAGCGCAGCGTCCTGCTCGAACGCAGCATCGAGCAGGCGCTGGGAAACGACCAGGCGGGCGACATCATGCGGATTGCTGCGGGCCTGGAGGACGAGGCGCGCGCCCGCCTGAAGGAAGATGCGCAGGATGCGGCGAATGCGGATTGCAGCGTGACTGCACTGCTGCGCTACGAGGACAATGAAACCACCCTCCCCGTCGTCTTCGGGCCGGCCGGCGAAATGACGCGGCGCTTCGCCGAGGCTCACCGCCGACATTTCGGCTTCGCACTGGAAGATCGGGCGGTGGTGCTTGCCGCCCTGCGGGTGGAAGTGCGTGCCGGAGGCGAGCCGCCGAACTGGGAGAGCCGCGCCGCTGGCCCGGCACCGGAGCCGATCATCCGGCACGCGGTCTGGTTCGATGACGGCTGGGTCGATACGCCGTTTTACCGCCGCGCCGATCTGCCATGCGGCTTCGTGGTGCAAGGGCCGGCGGTACTGGTCGAGGATACTGCCACCACCGTCGTGGCGCCCGGGTGGGGGTCCGAGTTGGGTGGAGAGGGCGAACTCGTCATGCGCCGCCGCCACGCCGCCCGTTCACTCGCCGTGGGAACGGAGCGCGATCCGGTCACGCTGGAGTTGATGAGTGCCCGCTTCATGGCGATTGCCGAGGAAATGGGCGAGGCGTTGCGCGCCTCGGCGCAGTCGGTGAACGTGCGCGAGCGGCTCGACTATTCCTGCGCCGTTTTCATGGCCGATGGCTCGCTGGTCGCCAACGCGCCCCACATGCCGGTGCACCTGGGCGCGATGAGTGCCACCATCAAGGCGTTGCTTGCCGAACATGCTCCGCGCGCGGGGGAGGTATGGGTCACCAACGACGTGTATGCGGGCGGTACGCACCTGCCCGACATCACGGTCATCACGCCGGTATTCACCGGCGGTGACGCGCCGGATTTCTTCGTTGCTTCGCGCGCCCATCATGCCGATATCGGCGGAATCAGCCCCGGCTCGATGCCGTCGGACAGCCGCCATATCGAGGAAGAAGGCGTGTTGATCCCGTTCACGCCCCTGGTCGTCGATGGTGAGTTGCGCGAAGCGGCGATGCGCGAGCTGCTTTCGGGCGCACGCTATCCCGCACGCAATATCGAACGCAACCTCGCGGACCTGCGGGCGCAGATCGCGGCCAATGCGCGGGGCGAACGCGACCTGCGTCGTCTGGCCGGGACCCATGGTTTGGACAGCGTGCAGGCCTACATGCGTCACCTTGCCGATTATGCCGAGGAAGCGGTACGTCGCGCCTTGAAAAAACTCGCTGCGCACGGCCGCTTCGAAGCGCCGCTGGATGACGGCAGCCGTATCGTCGTGACCGTCGACGTGGATCGCGATAGCGGTGCCGCGGTGTTCGATTTTTCCGGAACGAGCGAGGCACGCGAAGGCAACTTCAACGCGCCGCGGGCCGTGGTACGCGCCGCCGTGCTCTACGTGCTGCGCACGCTGATCGCCGAGCCCATTCCGCTTAACGACGGCTGTCTCGCACCGGTCGACATCCGCGTTCCACCGGACTCCATGCTTGATCCGCCCTGGCCGCATGCCGTCGTGGCCGGCAACGTGGAAGTAAGCCAGGTCCTGACCGACGCCCTGCTCGCCGCGATCGGCCGATTGGCCGCGAGCCAGGGCACGATGAACAACCTGACTTTCGGCAACGCGCGGCACCAGCACTACGAGACGCTGGCCGGCGGCGCCGGAGCGGGCGAGGGATTCGACGGGGCGAGTGCGGTGCACACGCACATGACCAACAGCCGCCTCACCGATCCGGAACTGCTGGAATTCCGCTATCCGGTGGTGCTGGAGACTTTTGCCGTGCGCCGGGGCTCGGGCGGTGCCGGGCGGTGGCGGGGCGGTGACGGTTTGATCCGCCGCATCCGCTTCCGCGAATCAATGACGGTGACGATCCTGTCCAACCGACGCCGTACCGATCCCTTCGGCCTGAACGGTGGCCAAGCCGGCGCGCGAGGTGAAAACCGCATACAACGTGCAGGCGGCAGTCATGAAGTGCTCGATTATGCCGAATCCGCGGAATTGGAAACCGGGGACGTGATCTTGATCCACACGCCCGGTGCCGGCGGGTTCGGGACGTAGGAAAACTCCTACGTAATAAACTCCTTTGAATATCACGCATTGGAATAAAATGCCGGTATAGCAAATGCATGCCGGAAAACTAAGGATACATATATCGATGGGTTCTAGTTCGCGCGCATCCGCTTCTCGCATGCGCACCGAGGAAATACGCCGATTCATCATATCCAACGTCCGGGAGCATCCACGTGACATCGCGAGGTTGACGGCGGAACACTTCGACATCACCCGCCAGTCAGTCAACCAGCACTTGCAGCGCATGGTGGAAGACGAAACGCTTGCCGCCGAGGGGCATACGCGTGGGCATACCTACCGTCTGGCGCCTGCGGTGCAATGGACGAAAAGCTACCTGCTGGATGATTCGCTGTTCGAAGACACGGTGTGGCGCGAAGACATCCAGCCGCTGCTGGACGCGCTCCCGGAGAATGCTGCCCACATCTGGATTTACGGGTTCACGGGAATCTTCAATAACGCCATCGACCATTCCGAGGGACGGCGCATTCAGGTGGTAGTGCACAAGGACGCGGCGTTTACCGAGATGGCGGTCATTGACGATGGCAAGGGCATATTCAGCAAAATCCAGCCGCAACTGAACCTGCCGGACGAGCGCCATGCGGTACTGGAGCTGGCGAAAGGCAAGTTGACCACCGATCCGGCGAACCACACGGGCGAAGACATTTATTTTATTTCGCGTCTTTTCGATGATTTCAATATCTTTTCCCATGGCGTCAGCTATAGCAACGATCTTGAAGACATGGAGGCCTGGCTGCTGGAAAAAGTATGTTCGGCGAAGGGAACGGCGGTATGGATGCGCCTCGACAACCATACATCCCGGACCCTGACCGGAATGCTGGATCGATTTACCTCACGCAAGGAATTCGGGTTCAACAAGACCGTGATACCCGTGCGACTCGTGGAGAATGGAAGCAACCCGGTGTCTCGAGCGCGCGCCAAGCGGGTACTGGCGCGGGCCGAACAGTTCAAGAAGGTAGTCCTGGACTTCAAGGAGGTGGCAAATATCGGGCCGACGTTCGCCGATGAGATTTTCCGGGTATTCGCGAAGCAATACCCCGACATCGAAATCATTCACGTGAATGCGAACCCGTCAGTCAGCCGCATGATCGAACGGGCGGTCCTGCACAAGGGTAGGCCTGCTCGTCTTGTGGATGCCCCACCTCCCGAGGAGCGCCCCGAAGATCCGGATGCCTGAAACCGGACGGGAAGGATTGCGGCACTTCCACGGCGGACAAGGCTTCGCAAGGAGGCTGAGGTGAGCGTGGCGGGAACCGATAGCGGAATGCAGGCGGAGGACATCCTTAAAACCACCTTCGGCTACGCCGAGTTCCGCGGCCGCCAGCGCGAGATCGTGGCGACCGTCGCCGGAGGCGGGGACGCGCTGGTGCTCATGCCGACCGGCGGCGGCAAATCCCTGTGCTACCAGATACCGGCGCTGTTGCGGCCCGGCGTCGGCGTGGTGGTCTCGCCGCTCATCGCGTTGATGGCGAACCAGGTTGCGGCATTGCGCCAGGTCGGAGTGGCGGCGGCCTGCCTGAATTCCAGCCTTGAACCGTCCGAGCAGCGGGTCATAGAGCGACGGATGCTGGACGGCGAGCTGGACCTCGTCTACATCGCGCCGGAACGACTGCTCCAGCCACGCTGTCTGGCCTTGCTCGCACGCTGCGAAATCGCCCTGATCGCCATCGACGAGGCGCACTGCGTGTCGCAGTGGGGCCACGATTTTCGCCCCGAGTACCTGCAGCTCGCCGCGCTGGCCGAGCATTTCCCCGGCGTGCCGCGCATTGCGCTCACCGCGACCGCCGACCTGCCCACGCGCGCCGAAATCGTCGAGCGCCTGCGCATGCCCGGTGCACGCGAGTTCATTCACAGTTTCGACCGTCCCAATATCCGTTATCGGGTGGCCGAACGCCGCAACGGCAGCCAGCAGCTGTTGAGCTTCATCCGCGACGAGCACGCCGACGACGCGGGCATCGTGTATTGCCTGTCCCGGGCCGGGACGGAGCGTACGGCCGAGCGGCTGGCGGCGCACGGCATCAGCGCCCTGCCGTATCACGCCGGGCTGTCGCATGCGGTCCGGGAACGCAACCAGCAACGCTTTCTGATCGAGGATGGCCTCGTGATCGTGGCGACGGTCGCCTTCGGCATGGGCATCGACAAGCCGGACGTGCGCTTTGTCGCGCACCTGGACATGCCGGCGAGCATCGAAAGCTATTACCAGGAGACCGGCCGCGCCGGGCGCGACGGCCGGCCGGCCGATGCGTGGATGCTCTACGGCCTGAACGATGCAGTACAGCGGCGGCGCATGATCGAGCAATCCGAGGCAGGCGACGAGCGCAAGCGGGTCGAGCGCCAGAAGCTCGATGCCATGCTGGCCTACTGCGAGCTCGCCACCTGCCGCCGCATCAACCTGCTCAGTTATTTCGGCGAACATCCGCAGGCCACCTGCGGCAATTGCGACACGTGCCTCGAGCCACCCGAGACCTGGGACGCGACCGAACCCGCACGCAAGCTGCTCTCTGCCGTGTACCGAACCGGCCAGCGTTTCGGTGCCAACTACCTGACCGAGCATCTGCGCGGCGAGACGAGTGATCGTGCGGAACGGCTCGGCCACACTGCTCTGTCCACCTTCGGCGTCGGCGACGACCTCGAGGCGAAGCAGTGGCGATCCATCATCCGCCAGATGGTTGCGCGCGGCTACCTTGAATCCGACCCGGATGGCCACGGCGGACTCCGCTTCGGCCGCGATGCCGATGCCCTCTTGCGTGGCGAGCAGAACGTGCGCCTGCGAATCGACCGCAAACCGCAGCGCAAGCACAGCCGCGGAGGTGGCGGGACCGACGTTGCGCCGGAAGATGCCGCGCTCTGGGAAGCGCTGCGTGATGCACGAAAACGCCTCGCCGAGGAACAGGGCGTGCCGGCCTTCATGATCTTCTCCGATGCGACGCTGCGCGAGATGCTCGCCCATCGCCCCGCAACCGAAGCCGAATTGCTCGAGATCAACGGCGTCGGGGACAAGAAACTGGCCAGCTACGGCAGCATATTCCTGGAAGTTATAACGCTGGAAATGCCGCCGGACGGAAAGGCTAGAATGCAGGCGATCCGGGGAAAGCGTAAATAGCGACGTCGCGCCCGGGCAGGCCTTTGGTTTCATCGGGAGTCGAACATGGCACGGACAGCAACGTTTTTCACGGCCCTCGTCGCGGCGGCGGCGCTCGGACTCGGGTCGGCGCACGCCGGGCAGGCGCCCGCCCCCTATTACCAATCTCTGCGCCAGCTCCAGCAGGCCATGCAGCAAGGCACTCTCACCTCGGTTGCGCTGACCCAGGACTACATCCAGCGCATCAAGGCGCGCGACCAGGGGGCGGGCGGCGTCAACTCCGTCATCCTCCTCAATCCGGACGCGTTGAAAGTCGCGGCCGAACGCGATCGGGCCCGCAAGGCGGGCACCGCGCATGGCCTGCTGTTCGGCATCCCCGTTCTGGTCAAGGACAACATGGACACCCACGACATGCCGACCACCGCAGGCTCGCTTGCGCTGGAAGGGCCGCCCCCGGTGCGGGATTCGACCGTGGTAGCCAGGTTGCGCGCGGCCGGCGCGATCATTCTCGGCAAGGCGAATCTCAGCGAGTGGGCCAATTTCCGCTCCACCCATTCCACCAGCGGCTGGAGCGGCGTCGGGGGGCTGACGCACAATCCCTATGTGCTGACCCGCAATGCCTGTGGTTCCAGCTCCGGTTCCGGCGCCGCGGTCTCGGCCGGCTTCTCGGCCGTGGCCTTGGGCACGGAGACCGACGGGTCGCTCACCTGTCCCTCCTCGGTCAACGGTATCGTCGATATCCGCCCGACGCTCGGGCTGGTCAGCCGCGCGGGCATCGTGCCCATCTCCCACAGCCAGGACGATCCCGGCCCCATGGCGCGCAGCGTGGCGGATGCCGCTGCCGTGTTGACGGCACTCGCGGGCAGCGATCCGCGTGATCCGGCTACAGCCGATGCCGACACGCATGCGACCAAATACACGAAATACCTCGAGCCGGACAAGCTGAAAGGCAAGCGCATCGGCGTTATCTGCGGCCTGGCGGGCCGCGATCCCGGGGTGCTAGGCGTGCTCGACCACAGCGTGGCCGCACTAAGGGGGGCGGGCGCCACGGTGGTGCCGGTCAAGTTCCCCAATCTGCACAAGTACGGCAGGGACGAGTTCACCGTGCTGCTGTACGAATTCAAGCACGACCTCAACCGGTATCTGATCACCCGCAAGGGGCTGAAGGTCAAGTCTCTGGCCGACATCATCGCCTTCAACGAGTCGCACTCGCGTGAAGAGATGCCCTGGTTCGGCCAGGACATCATGACCATGGCGGAGGCCACGGGCCCGCTGACCGACAAGAAATACACCAAGGCTCTGGCCGAGGCGAAGCGGATGACCGGGCCGGATGGCATCGACGCGGCGCTGAAGTCCGACCGCCTCGATGCATTGATGGCGCCGGCTTCGGGCCCGGCATGGACGACCGACCTGGTCAACGGCGATCATGTCGGCGCGGGCGGAGACAGCCCGGCCGCCGTCGCCGGCTACCCTTCCATTACCGTGCCGGCCGGCAACATCCACGGCTTGCCCATGGGCATGACCTTCTTCGCCGGCAAGTGGAGCGAGCCGATACTGATCGAGATCGGCTACGGTTTCGAGCACGCGACCAGGGCGCGAATTCGCCCGCGCTTCCTGGCGCATGCGCCGTTGAGCGCATCGGCGCCGACCCTGGCGCAAATCCAGGGCGATGCCCCGCCGGCAATCCCGGCCGACAAGGTGCAGCCCATATGCCCTGACAACCTGCAGGGCGGCTGATCGGATCTTTCCCCTGCGTTTCGCGGCCCGTTCCGGGCACGGGTGCGTGCGCCTAGTATCATTAGGGGAAGTCTGAACGAGATCAGTCCGTGGACGGAGCCATCGACAGCGCGGCCGCGCCGCCGCCCGTGGGTCATTATCCGCACGCCAGGCGCCTGGGGCGCCTGCTTTTCCTGTCCGGCGTAGGCCCGCGCAAGCCCGGTACACACGAGATACCAGGCGTAACGCTCGACGCGGCGGGCGGGGTAGTCGCCTCCGATGTCGCGCTGCAGGCGCGCTCTGTGTTCGAGAACGTTGCGGCGATACTCGAGGCCGCGGGCCTCGGTCTCGCCGACCTGGTGGACGTGACGGTCTTCCTGACCGACATGGCCCGTGATTTCAAGACCTTCAATGCCGAGTGGGCTGCGCGGTTCGCCGAGAACCCGCCCTGCCGCACGACGGTCGAGGTGGGCGCGCTGCCGACGCCGATCGCCGTCGAACTCAAGTGCATCGCCGCCTACCCCGAGGAGTGAACGGTATGGACGTATTGACACCCTTTGCGCTGATGCCCTGGATCGAGGAGCACCGCCACCTGCTCAAGCCGCCGGTGGGCAACAAGCAGATCTTCGAGAACGACGAGTTCATCGTGATGGCGGTGGGCGGTCCCAACAGCCGCAAGGATTACCACTACGATGCCGGCCCCGAGCTGTTCTACCAGCTCGAGGGGGAGATGCTGCTGAAGACCATGCAGGACGGCAAGCCGGTGGACATTCCCATCCGCGCGGGCGAGATGCTGCTGCTGCCCGGCGGCGTGCCGCATTCCCCGCAGCGCTTCGCCGAATCGGTCGGCCTGGTCGTGGAGCGTCGCCGCCAGCCCGGCGAAAAGGACGGGTTGATGTGGTTCTGCGAGCAGTGCCACCACAAGCTCTACGAGGAATACTTCGTGCTGAAGAGTATCGAAAGGGATTTCCCGCCCGTCTTCGACCGCTTCTTCGCCAGCAAGGAACACCGCACCTGCAAGAATTGCGGCGCCGTCATGGAAGCCCCCAGGTAAATGCCGATGCTGACGATCGACATGCACACGCACATCTTGCCGGCGGAGCTGCCCGACCTGGCCAGCCGCTACGGCTACGGCGGGTTCATCTCGATAGAGCAGCACGGTACGGGTTGCGCACGCATGATGCGCGACGGCAAGAACTTCCGCGACATCGAATCCAATTGCTGGGAACCCGAGACACGGATCGCCGAATGCGACGCGGCCGGCGTGGACGTACAAGTGCTTTCCACCGTGCCGGTGATGTTTTCCTACTGGGCGCAGCCCGAGCATGCGCTGGACCTGGCCAGGCGCCTGAACGATCACATTGCCGAAGTGGTGGCGCGCCATCCCCGACGCTTCGTCGGCCTTGCGACCGTGCCCATGCAGGCGCCGGACCTGGCCGTCGGCGAACTCGAGCGTGCAGTGAAGGAACTGGGGCTCGCCGGTGTGGAAATAGGCACCCACGTCGAGCAGTGGAACCTCGATGACCCCCGTTTCGATCCATTCTGGGATGCGTGCGCGCGACTGGACGCGGCGGTCTTCGTGCATCCGTGGGACATGATGGGCCGGCGCGAAATGAACAAGTACTGGCTGCCCTGGCTGGTGGGGATGCCCGCCGAGACCAGCCGCGCGATTTGTTCGCTGATTTTCGGCGGGGTGCTCGAGCGCCACCCCCGCGTGCGCTTCGCCTTTGCTCACGGCGGCGGGGCATTCCCGCATACCATCGGGCGCATCGCGCACGGCTTCGACGTGCGTCCCGACCTGTGCGCGGTGGATAACGACATCAGCCCGCGCGAGTACGTGCGCCGCATTTATTACGACACGCTGCTGCACGACTCGGCGGCGCTGCGCTACCTGCTCGACCTGGCAGGCCCGGAACGGGTCTGCCTCGGCACCGACTACCCCTTCCCGCTGGGCGAGCTTGAACCGGGTGCCTTGATCCGTGCACTGGCCCCCGATGCCGAAACCGAGGCACGGTTACGCGCGGGCACCGCGCTGGAATGGCTGGGCCTGACTCCCGAGCCGTTTTACCGTGGCGTATGAATAGATTAGAGATTTCACGGGGCCACCGCCGCTACCGTGCCGGTGCGCCGGTGGCGGGCGATATCGCATTGCCGCTTGCGTTCGACGGCGGCGGGCCGCGGGCCTTCGGCGCCCCCCCGGCCCGCGCCGAGCCGCTGAGCGCGGGCACGTTCAAGGGCCGGGTCGCCGCGGGCGCGAGCTGCAATGCCTCGGTGCTGAGCATCACCCCGCACGGCAACGGCACGCACACCGAAAGCGTGGCGCACCTGGTCGAGGATGGCCCGGCGGTGCCGGCGCTGCTCAACGGCGGCTGGATGCCGGCCTGGCTGGGGAGCGTGCAGGCGTCGCCGGGCACGATCACGGCTTCGGCACTCGAACAGGTATTGCACGATGCAAAGGCGGTGGGCGCCGTGGCGCTGGTCCTGCGTACCTTGCCCAATACCGGCGAGAAGATGCGGCGCGACTACACGGACGATGCCGCGCCCGCCTTTTTCGAGGCGGACGCGGCGCGGGCGGTAGCGGACGCCGGTATCGAGCACTGGCTGGTCGACCTGCCTTCGCTGGATCGCCTGGACGATCCCGCGCTTCCCGCACACCGTGCTTTTTTCGGTTTGCCGCCCGGCGCCCGCCGGGTACGCGATGCCCGCCGCCGGCAGTGCACGGTGACCGAATTGATTTACGTGGCGGAAGAATGGGCGGACGGCCTGTACCTGCTCGACCTGCAGGTTCCGCGCTGGCAGCAGGAAGCCGTGCCCAGCCGCCCGCTGCTGATGGCCGCTGAACTGATCGAGGAATAACCATGAAGGAAGACTGGATGCGTCTCGCGCAAGGACGCGACAAAGCCGACCCCCTCACCGCCTTCGGCGAGCGTTTCGAACATCCGCCCGGTCCCGGCGGCCGGACCGCGACGTACCTGTGCGGGCATTCGCTCGGACTGTTGCCGCGCGCGGCGCGCACCCTGGTGGAAGAGGAATTCGACGACTGGTCGCAGTACGGCGTGGAAGCGCACACCCGCGCACGGCGTCCCTGGGTGAGCTACCACGAGCAGTTGACGCCGTTGCTTGCGCGCGTCGTCGGCGCCCGCGAAGACGAGGTGGTGGCAATGAACTCGCTCACCACCAACCTGCACCTGATGATGGTGTCGTTTTATCGGCCCACGCCCGAGCGGCACGCGATCGTGATCGAAAAGGGCGCGTTTCCCTCCGACCGATACGCGGTGGTCTCTCAACTCGAGTATCACGGCTACGACGCAGAGGATGCACTGATCGAAATCGCGCCGCGCGAAGGCCAATCGTGCGTGCGGACGGAAGACATCGAGACGGTGCTGGCCCGCGAGGGAGAACGCGTGGCGCTGGTGCTGTGGCCCGGCGTGCAGTACCTCAGCGGGCAGGCCTTCGATCTTGCACGCATTGCCGGCGCCGGTCACGGCGTCGGCGCCATGGTCGGTTTCGACCTGGCGCATGCCGTGGGCAACCTCGCACTCCAACTGCACGACTCGGAGGCGGATTTTGCCGTGTGGTGCAGCTACAAGTACCTCAACGGCGGCCCCGGTGCGCCGGGAGGCTGTTTCGTGCACCAACGCCATGCACACGAATTCTCCGGACCGCGGTTCGCGGGCTGGTGGGGGCACGACAAGGCGGAACGTTTCGCCATGGAGCCGGACTTCGTCCCGATCCCGAGCGCTGAGGCCTGGCAGTTGTCGAATCCGCCGGTGTTCGCGCTGGCACCGCTGTTGGCTTCGCTGCGTATCTTCGACGAGGCGGGCATGTCCGCCTTGCGCCAACGCGCCGAATCATTGACCGGCACGCTCTACGATGCGCTGGCGGTGGAGCTCGGCGACGCCATCGAGATACTGACTCCGGAGGCTCCCGCGGAGCGCGGTTGCCAGCTTTCCATCCGCGTGCTGCGCGAACGCGATACCGCCCGCGCGCTCTTCAACGAATTGACGGCCTCGGGCGTGATCGCCGACTGGCGCGAGCCCGGGATCATCCGTTTTGCGCCGGTGCCGCTGTACAACACGCACGCCGATTGCGCACGTGCCGTGACTGCATTGCGAGAGGCGCTCTACGATGCCGACTGAGAAACGCCTCACCGTAGTCGGCGCCGGACTGGCGGGCCCGTTGGCGGCGCTGCTGCTGGCCCGGAGCGGCTGGCAGGTCATGCTCATGGAACGGCGGCCCGATCCCCGGCGCGGCGAGGCACAGGGCGGACGTTCGATCAACCTGGCGCTCGCCGCGCGCGGACTCAAGGCACTGGCCGCGGCGGGGCTGGAATCCGCGGTGACACCGTTGCTGATCCCCATGCGCGGCCGCCTGATCCATGAACGCGATGGTGGCAGCGAACTGTTGCCCTACGGACAGCGCGAGGATGAAGTCATTTATTCGGTCTCGCGTGCAGGCCTCAACCGCGTGTTGGTGGATGCGGCGGCCGCGACCGGCCGGGTCGAATTGCAATTCGATTGCGCGGCAGGCGATTACGATCCCGACACCGGAATGCTGGAATGGAAAGATGCGGACGGGCGGCGGCAACGCCGTGATGTCGGCCCCGTGATTGCCGCCGACGGTGCGGGGTCCGTACTGCGCCGCGCATTGCAGTCGCGCGGATTGATAACCGCCCGCGAGGAGCTGTTGGCCCACGCTTACAAGGAACTGACCATTGCGCCGGCTGCCGACGGCACGCACCGTCTCGAACCCGAGGCGCTCCATATCTGGCCGCGCGGCGGGTTCATGCTGATTGCCCTGCCCAATCTTGACGGCAGCTTTACGGTGACGTTATTCCTGTCGCGCGAAGGCACGCCCGGTTTCGGGAGCCTGCCCGACGCGGCTGCGGTAGAGGCTTTTTTCACGCGCGAATTCGGCGATGTGGCACCGTTGCTCGAGGACTTGACCGAAACGTTTTTCTCCAATCCGACGGGTGTGCTGGGCACGGTGTATGCCGAGCCGTGGCAGGTCGGGGACAAACTGCTGTTGCTCGGCGACGCCGCGCACGCCATCGTCCCGTTCCACGGCCAGGGGATGAATGCCGCCTTCGAGGATTGCCGCCTGCTGGCCGAACGGCTGGCACCGGATGCCGAGGCAGGGGCCGTATTCGAGGCCTTTTTCCGCGGCCGCAAGGCCGATGCCGATGCCATTGCCCGCATGGCCCTCGAAAACTACGTGGAGATGCGCGATACCGTCCGCGATCCGGGGTTTGCCCTGCGCAAGGCGCTCGGGTTCGAACTGGAGCGCAGGTGTCCCGATCGTTTCGCCCCGCGTTATTCGCTGGTGATGTTCCATCACCTGCCTTATGCGGAGGTCGAGCGTCGCGGTGAGATACAGAAGACTCTGCTTGGCGAATTCACGCGGGGGCACGAAAAGCTGCAGACGATTGACCTGGATGCGGCCGAGCGGGCAGTGCGCGAACGGCTCGAGCCTTTCACGCACTCCTCAAGCTGAAACGTTTGTCGGAAGGTCGCGAAAAACCGACCGCGACTGAAACCGCACCTGCCCGGGAGAGAGGAGTCCCCTCAGGCACGGCCAGTGAAGAGACCCCTGGCTGTCGGCGCACAGATGAAATTCATGAGGATCTGAACGCCTCGGGCGGCCCGTTCTTGTTCAGCTTGTGCATGAACGCGTGCAACTGATCGGCGGGCATGGGACGGGCAAACAGGAAGCCCTGCACCGCCTGGTAGCGCATGCGGCGCAGGGCATCGAGCTGGGCCCGCGTTTCCACGCCTTCGGCCACGATCCGGATGCCCACCGCCCGGCTGAGAATGGATACGGTGCGCACGATGGAGGTGTCCTTGGAATCGATCGCCAGGCCGCGTATGAACGATTGATCGACCTTGATGACGTCGATGTTGAACCGCGAGAGGTAACTCAGGCTGGAATAGCCGGTGCCGAAATCGTCGAGGGCGATATTTACTCCGAGCGCCTTGATATGGGCAAGCGCGGCGGCGCGATTGCGCAGATGGTCAACGAGCATCGATTCGGTTATTTCGATCTCCAGCGCCTCGCCCGGCACGCGATGCTTTTTCAATAGCGAGGAAATTGTCTCTGCAAACCGGCGGTCCTCGTTCAGTTGCCGGGCCGAGACGTTGACACCGACGCGGGGCGGGGCGTCGTAGTGCTCGGCCCAGCGCTTCCATTCGAGCAGCGCCTGCTCCAGCACCCAGGCGCCCAGGCTGACGATCAGCCCGGTACGCTCGGCGACCGGGATGAATTCGGAAGGCTCGATCGCGCCCCATTCGGGGTGATTCCAGCGCAGCAACGCCTCGACCCCGCACAGCCTGCCGTCGTCAAGGCTGGCGCGGGGCTGGTAGTGCAGGCTCATCTCGTCGCGTTCTATCGCCTGGCGCAGGGCGTTTTCGATCTGCACCTGGCGCCGTGCCTGTTCGTTCAGGTGCTCGGCGAAGTAGGCGATGGAGGCGCGCCCGCTGTGCTTGGCCTGGTACATGGCGGCATCGGCATGCTGGCGCAGCGAGGCGAGGTCGTTGCCGTCCTGCGGGTAGATGGCGATGCCGATTGACGGCGTGGTGTGCATTTCAAGGTCTTTTACCCGATAGGGCACGCTCAGCGCCTCACTGAGCTGGTTGGCCGCCTGGGTGACGGTTTCAACGGTGTTGACTTCCCGCATGAGCACGATGAATTCGTCGCCGCCGATGCGGGCCGCGATGTCGCCGGACTGCAGCGCGTTGCGCAAGCGGCGCGAGGCTTCCTTCAAGAGCTGGTCGCCTACTTCGTGGCCGTGTAGCGTGTTGACGTCTTTGAAGTTGTCCAGGTCGATCAACAGGACCGCCAGGCGGTGATGTTCGCTCGCGGCAATATCCGCAATGCCCTCGAAGCGTTCTTCCAGCAGGGCCTGATTGGGCAAACCGGTCAGGCGGTCGTAATACGTCATCTGCCGTATGCGCCGCGCCGCCGCCTTGCGTTCGGTGATATCGGTAACCACCCCGTCGTAATAGAGGATCTTGCCATCGGCATCGCGCGTGATCCAGGCCGAATTCAGACCCGTGAAGCGCGTGCCGTCGTTGCGGATGTACTCGACTTCCTCGTCCTCGTAATGGTGTTCCCTGAACAACTGGTTGCGCAGCTCGTCACGGCGCTTCGGGTTGGCATAGCGCAGGCTGAGCTGGCTGGCCTGGACCCTGGACTCGTCGCTGTAGCCAAACATGCGTGCCAGGGTGCGATTTACGTAAACGATGCCCGCTTCCGGCGTGCCGCGGTAGATACCGTCGCGCACGTTGTTCGATACCGAGGTGAGCAGTTCGCGGTTAACCGACAATTCCCGCGTCATGCTGGTGGCCAGCGCCTGTGCATGACGCCCGGTGCGCGCGAGCGCATAGAACAGGGCGGCCAGCAGCAGGCTGATAATGAAGCCGGAGGCGGCCACCGCGAGCGGAATCCAACCGGCTTCGATACGTCCGGTCAGGGCCAGCCGCCAGTGCCGGTTGCTGGCCTTGAGGTCTATCGAGTAGTGACCGATACGGGCCTGGTTGATCAGGCGTTCCCACGAGCCGGGCGGCTTGGGCATGGTGTTGCTGCTTCGGTACAGGACATGCGGTTTGTCGCTGCTGACGTCCGACAGCACCACCTTGAGGTTGCCGGCGCCGGGCAGCAATTGGGTGAAAAAGCTCTGCGAGGGCACGGTTTCGGCCACCCACCCGGCCCGCTTGCCCGCGGCGGCGGGGGTGCCCGACGAAGCGATCAGTACGATGCCCTGTTCGACTCCGCTCGGAGAATACAGCGGGACTTCACGGGTGACGATCAGTCCCGCACCGGAGGCGGCCTGGGCGAACAGGGTGTAATTCATGCCTCCGCAGGGGTTGAACCCCAGTACCTTGCTTCTCAAATCCGACGGCCAGATCCGATCCACGGGGCAGTAGAATTCGCCGGGTTTTTTCGGTCGAGGCTGGATTCGGTCGGCGCTGATTCCCAGTGCCTTCATGTGCTCGACGATGTCCCGGGTTTCCGTGGGTGGCGCGTAGGCCAGGTGCAACAGGGTGCGGCCGTGTGCGTTGCCCGTGTACAGCGCGGATGCAAAATTCTTCCAGTCCTCGGGGCTGACATCTTCGCTGCCGATGTAAAAACCACGCGCGGCGAGCAACCGTGAATGTTCCTGCTCCAGACGGTAGGTCAGGGTGGAATACGCCGTCTGGGCCTGGTTGAGGAATCGGTTGTTGGCGCCATGGATCAAACCGCGCGCCAACAGCCATGCGCCCCCAAGCGCCATTGTCGTGCCGATGACCAGGATTCCCAGGCTACCGATGATAGAGCGGTAGGGAATATCGCGGATCAAGGTGTGCCTTCCTTCACACGCTGCAGTTCTATGAAGCTTAAGGCGTAGCGATGGTCACCATCTGTCGGACGAGTCTTGCACGAGATTTGCCGCCATTCAGCCGGATCAAGCGCAGGGAAGCACGTATCGCCCTCGGGGCGGGCATGTACCCGGGTGAGATAGATGCGCTGTGCCAGCGGCAGGGCAGCCCGGTACAGTTCGGCGCCCCCGATCACCATGACTTGCGAGGCACCGTCGACGAGCGCAAGCGCCTGCTCCAGTCCGGCCGCGGTTTCCACTCCGGGCGCGGAAAAACCGGGGTTGCGGGTGAGCACGATATTGCGCCGTCCCGGCAGGGGGCGGCCGATGGCCTCGAAGGTGCGCCTGCCCATGACGATGGGATGCCCCCAGGTCACCCGCTTGAAGTGGGCCAGATCCGCCGGCAGGTGCCATGGCATGGCGCCTTCTCGACCGATCATCCCGTTTTCCGCAACCGCAGCCACCAGAACGATATCGCTCACGGGTCACACTGCCACGGGTGCCGCAATATGCGGATGATGCTGATAGTCCTCGAGCGCGATGTCCTCGAACGTGTACTCGAACAGTGAATCGGGCCGGCGCTTGAATACCAGGCGCGGCGGTGGGTAAGGATCACGGTCCAGTTGGGTGCGGGCCTGCTCGAAATGGTTCGAATACAGGTGGCAGTCCCCGCCGCTCCATATGAATTCGCCCGGCGTATAGCCCGTCTGCTCGGCCACCATGTGCGTCAACAGGGCGTAGGAGGCGATGTTGAACGGCACGCCGAGGAAGATGTCGGCGCTGCGCTGGTAGAGGTGGCAGGACAGCCGCCCGTCGCCCACCCAGAACTGGAACAGTATGTGACAGGGCGCGAGCGCCATCTTGTCCAGTTCGCCGACGTTCCAGGCGCTCACGATGTGGCGGCGCGAATAGGGGTTGTCGCGCAGGCCCCGGACGAGTTCGGTGATCTGGTCGATGTAACCGCCGTCGGGTGTGGGCCAGGAGCGCCACTGGTGCCCGTATACCGGGCCCAGGCTGCCCGCTTCATCGGCCCATTCGTTCCAGATCGACACGCCGTGCTCGTTGAGCCAGCCGATGTTGGTGTCGCCGCGCAGGAACCACAGCAGCTCGTAGACAATGGACTTGATGTGCAGCCGCTTGGTGGTCACCAGCGGGAAGCCCTCGCCGAGGTCGAAGCGCATCTGGTGTCCGAACACGGCGCGGGTGCCGGTGCCGGTGCGGTCCGGACGGTCCAGTCCGGTATCGAGCACGCGTTGCATGAGGTCGAGGTACGGCCTCATGCCGCGGCCTTTTCACCGTTGCCGCGCCGGCGGTAGGCCAGCCACAGCAACACGACGCCCACGATGATGAGCGGGATCGACAGGACCTGGCCCATCGTGAGCCAGCCGAAGGCCAGGTAGCCGAGCTGCGGGTCGGGCAGGCGCACGAATTCCACGGCGAAGCGGAACACGCCATAGCCGAGGGCAAATACGCCGGACACCGCCATGCGCGGTCGCGGCCTGGCGGAGAACCACCAGCAGATCACGAACAGCGCCACGCCCTCGAGCAGCATCTCGTAGAGTTGCGAAGGCTGGTGCGGGAGCGAATAGCCGGGGTGCGTGGTGCCGCCGCAGTAGCGAACGAAGCGCTCTTGCGTGCACGGCAGGCGCATGGCCCAGGGCAGGTCGGCGACCTTGCCCCACAGTTCGCCGTTGATGAAGTTGCCGATGCGTCCCGCCCCGAGCCCGATGGGCACCGCGGGGGCGAGGAAGTCCATGATGTCGAAAAAATGACGTTTATGCCGCCAGGCAAAGAGAGCGCAGGCAATCAGCACGCCGAGCAGCCCCCCGTGGAAGGACATGCCGCCGTCCCAGACGAAAAAGACACGCAGCGGATGGGCGGCATAGTACGGCAGGTTGTAGAACAGCACATAGCCGATGCGCCCGCCGAGCACGATGCCGACGGCGGCGTAGAAAATCAGGTCCGAGACCTGGTTCGGGGTCCAGTCCACCTGCGGCTTGCGGCAGCGGCGCACCAGCAGGTACCAGCCGCCGAAGATTCCGATCAGGTACATCAGGCCGTACCAGTGAACGGCCAAAGGTCCCAGTTTGATCGCGACAGGATCGATTTGAGGATAGATCAAATGAGTGCCCGGATAGTGCCAATAGCAGCGCTGGCGAGTTTAGCATGGCGTCCCGTGCCCGCCTTGCCTGTCGCCTTTCCGGGCGCGAGGCGACCCGGAATCCAGAAAACAGGTTGGCCCGGCCGAAGGGCGGGACCTTTACTATGGGACGCATGAGCAACGCCCTGATAGACGAAAAGAGCCCCTACCTCCGCGCCCACGCCGAAAACCCCGTGGACTGGCGGCCCTGGGGCGACGCCGCCCTGGAGCGGGCGAAGCGCGAAGACAAGCCCCTGTTCGTTTCCGTCGGCTACTCGGCCTGCCACTGGTGCCACGTCATGGCGCGCGAGGCCTTCAGCGACCCCGAGGTCGCGCGGCTGCTGAACGAACACTTCGTCAGCATCAAGGTGGACCGCGAGGAGCGCCCCGACCTCGACCAGGTGTTGCAGACCGCGCACCAGGCCATCAACCGGCGCGGCGGCGGCTGGCCGCTCTCCGTGTTCCTGGAGCCGGAGGGGCTCACGCCCTTTTTCGCCGGTACCTACTTTCCGCTCACGCCGCGCTACGGCATGCCCGGCTTCGCCGAGCTGCTGGGGCTGATCGTCAAGGCGTGGACCGAGCAGCGCGACCAGGTGCTGGCCCAGGGCAAGGAACTGCAGGCGCTGCTGAAACGCCACCTCGGCAGCGACCTCGCCGCGACCGGCGAACTCTCGCTCGCGCCGCTCCGGGCCGCGCGCTCCAATCTCGCCTCAGCCTATGATGCCGTCAACCACGGCTATGGCCTTTCCGGCCCCAAGTTCCCGCAAAGCCCGGTGCTCGGTTTCCTCGTCGCAAGCGGCACGGCGGACGAAGTGCCCCGCGTGCTCGAGGCCATGGCCCGGCGCGGGCTGAACGACCACGTCGGTGGCGGCTTCTTCCGCTACACCGTGGACCCCGCCTGGCGCGTGCCGCACTTCGAGAAGATGCTCTACGACAATGCACAACTGCTCGGCGTGTACGTCGAGGCGGCGGCGCGCTTTGACAGCGAAGAGTTCGCCGGCACCGCGCGAAGCATCGCGGCCTTTCTCGACAGCGAGATGAAACTGCCCTCTGGCGGTTACGCCGCGAGCCTCAACGCCGAGGCCGGCGGTGAGGAAGGCGCCTTCTATCTCTGGGATCGCGACGAAGTGAAGAGCCTCATCGGCGAAGCCCGTTACCCGGCCTTCGCCAAAGCCTTCGGCCTGGAAGAAGACGCGCAGGCGGAAGGCCTCTGGCACCTCGCCCGCACGGACGGCGGCCACGGCGGCTTCGGGGAAGAATTGGCGTTACTGGCGAAAGAGCGCGACAAGCGCGTGCGCCCCGATCGCGACGACAAGCTGATCACCAGCTGGAACGCGCTGGCCGTGACGGGTCTTGCCCGCACTGCCCTGTTCCTCGGAGACAAGACTCTCGCGGAACGTGCCGCCGAATTATTGACCGTGCTCGAACGCTTGGTGGTACGCGATGACACGGTCTATGCCTGTGCCTTCGACGGCGAGCCTTACCAGCCCGGCTTCATCGAGGACTATGCCGACCTGGCCCGGGCTGCCCTTGCGGTCGCCGCCGTTACCGATGGCGGCGACGCCGTGGCGCTGGCAAAACGCCTGGCTGACGCCATCCTCACCCGTTTCGCCACCGAAGGCGGCGGCCTTGCCATGACGCCCGTCGATGGCGAATCGCTGCTCTACCGCCCGCGCCGCTACGCCGACGACTCCGTGCCTTCCGGTGCCGGCGTCGCTGCACAGGTGCTCGTCATCCTCGGCCACCTGTTCGCCGAGCCGGAATACCTCGACGCCGCCGATGCCGTGCTTCACGCCACCTGGCCGGAGATGCAGCGAGCCCCCGAGGCCCACGCGAGTTTCCTGCGGGCCCTGCAGGCCTTCGTCGAACCGCCGCCGCTCGTCGTCCTGCGCGGCAACGAAACGATAAAGGCGTGGGCATTTGAAGTTGCCCGCGCATCACCCGGCGCCAACATTATCCAGTTCGGAGAAAACGTCAAAACGGAAGAACTCCAACGCTACGCCGCCAGGGGCGATGCCGTTGCCTACGTTTGCCGCGGCACCACTTGCTCGGCACCGATGGACAAGATCGAAGAATTTCTCGACAGTTTCAGAAACAAGGGTAGGTCGGGTTGACCAGGAAGTCCGACCTGCTCTACAGGTCCAACGAGTTCCTCACGTCGCGGCCGCGCTCGCCGTCGCCGGTACCCACGACTTGTCGCGCTTCGGACACGGGAAGCTCCGGTCGCGGGTCTTGGACGCGCCCGGGTCGCACGGCTGGCGGACGCCGTAGGCGATACTCACGGCCGCTTCGCACCGATAGCCGATCGGATAACGATCACGTCCTCGAAAGGTCGCGTTCCAGCGCGGCACGGTCCCAGCTGGCCAGCTCGGCCGCACTGGAATAGGTCGTGTGCAGGAATTGCAGCAGCGTCCTGTCCGGGTCCTCTGACTTACGCACGGCCGCATAGGGCAGGATGAATTCCCTCAGCGTGTCCGAATAAAAAGCCGCAGCGGGTTGGATCGGGCGCGAACCGTAGCCCGCCGGCTCCGGGTAGGCGTAGGCATAGAAGGCGGCTTCGCCGAGCCCGGCGCCCGGCCAGAAACCCGCGCTGGCGACTTCGTGGGAGTAGGCTTCCTGCATGACCCAGTCGGCACAATTCGGCATCCCGCCCGGATGCAAGGGCGCGGTGCGTCCGGAGAATCGTGCCGCCGCGAGGTCGAACGCGCCCCAGTAAAACTGCACCGGACTGGCCTTGCCGATAAAGCGGGCACGGAATGTCTTGAACACCCGGTCGACCTGGGACAGGGCCTGCCACAAGCGGCCGACTGCCTCCGCATCGTAGCTGGCATGTTGTGTGTCGTTTTCGAAACGGACGGCTTCTACCACCTCGACCGGGCGCGTGAAGATGTGAACCTCCATATCCAGATCGTGCAGGGTATTCATGAGCTTCCGATAAAAGTCCGAAACCGTCATGGGTTCGAGCGGGAACGCGCGGCTTTCGCCATCAGACTTTTCGATACGCAGCTCATGAGCGACCCAGTCGAAGTCGATGCTGAACGTATGGTTTCCGCAGGGTATCGGCGATGTCGTCAGGCCGCGCGCAGTGGCATACAGGACACAACCCCAGGAGTGATTGAGCCGGGGCGATAACGCCAGCCGGATCTTGCCCACGATCTGTGTCCACATGTGAAGCGTGTTGAAAGTACCTTCCCATTCGGCGAAGGCGGGGAGCTCGGGCCAGGCATGCTGTTGCAATGTATTACCTCCCAAACGATTTTTGACTATATGGCATTAATCCAAAACGAGGCTGATTTGTCGAACGTGCCGATGCGTCGCCCGGAAGCCGTCAGCGCTTCGCATCCCGCATCAAGCCTTCCAGGGGCGGTGGGCATGCGGGAACGCATCGTCATCCGACCGGTCGGCTCAGTGCCGGCGGTGCAGTTCGTTCATCAGTTCGAGCTGGATGTCCTGTATTTCCATGAGGCGCTGCCATTGGCTGGTCAGGATGTGGTCCACTTTCTGGTGCAGCAGGCGGACTTCGAGTTCCGCCTTCAGGTTCACCTGGTAGTCGTGCATGCCGCGCAGGCGGTCGCGGTCTTCCTGGCGGTTCTGACTCATCATGATGACCGGTGCCTGCAGCGCCGCCAGGCATGAGAGCACGAGGTTGAGCAGTATGTAGGGGTAGGGATCGAACGGATGGCGATACAGCAGGATCGAGTTGATGATCATCCAGACAATGATGATCGCGAAGAAGGTTCCGATAAAGGGCCAACTGCCGCCGAAATCGGCAATGCGATCTGCCATGCGCTGGCCCAGGGTAAGTTTGGCGTCGAATTCCTTCTCGGGGTTGCGGGCGATGATTTCATGTTCGCGCAGGCTGTTCAGGACTTCCTCTTCCATGCCGGTCAGCTCGCCGCGCTCGGCCTCGAGCAGCTCCCGGATGTAGCGGTGGCGGAACTTGGCGAGATCGTCGACGCAGATCCAGCCGTCCGGATCGAAGTGCCCCGTCTCGCTGCGGATCAACTCTGTGACCGGCGTCCGTACCAGCGCCGCGGGCCGGAGCTGGGCGGCGCGGGTATTGCCGCAAATCTGGCAGCGCTGTTTGTCGCTTTCGAGCTTTGCCGTATTCATCCCTTCCCTCCCATGCAGTCACCGTATTCCTGAGCATTCAGGATGGAGCTCAAGCCGCCCTCGGACCATCAAGGACGTCCCGGGAACCAAGAGTATCCCGAAAGCCGCTGCCGGAGCTACTGTCGCATAGCGACCTGAAAGTCGCCATTGCTGCCATGACGGGCATGATTCAGATGAAGAAGATTGACATCGAAGTCCTGCTGCCCGCGGTTGACACATCGATACGACGCGAACGGTACACGCCAAGCGGGTGGGAACCTGTAACGAATGAGTCGGGAATAAATCGCCGGCGCCTGGGAAACCAGGTACCGGGAGCCTTTTGTCTCCGCCTTACAGGCAGATGGGTGGTGGGGACTGTGAACCGGCTTCCCATTCGGTCTTTCGCCCGAACCTGCACGGCTCCTGACCCAGGTCGGGCCCGGACCTGAAAATCCGCATGGATTCAATTACAATCCGGCCAACTGGCATAGATGGCAAAGGGAATGGATCAGGATCCGGTCGAACTCACTGAAAAGATCATGAATCTGCTGACCGATATGGTCTGCTTGGTCGACGCCGAGGGGCGCTATGTGTTCCTGAATGCAGCCTGCGAAAAACTGCTCGGTTACAGTCCGGATGAATTGATTGGCCGGGAAATGATCGATCTGGTGCATCCGGACGACGTGGAACGGACATTGGACGCGGCCCGGGACGTCATGCACGGGAAGCCGCGCGCCAACTTCGAGAATCGCTATATCCGCAAGGATGGAAGCATTGCCGAGATCATGTGGTCGGCCCGCTGGTGGGAAGACGACGAGTTGCGACTGGCCGTGGCGCGCGATGTCACCGAGCTGAAGCGTGCTACACGCCGGCAGGAGGCCATGTACCGGATTTCCGAGACGGCGCAATCAGCTGAAGGGATGGAAGCGTTGTACAGCAGGGTGCATGATTTCATCTGCAAGCTGCTGCCGGCGGATCGCTTCTTCGTCGCGTTGCACGATCCAATGCGGGATCAACTCTCTTTCCCGTTCTTTTTCGATGGAGAGGAAAGGCGGCAGGAAGATCTGCCGCTGAGGGAAGATGGCCTGCTCGCCCGGGTCATTCGTGAGGGCAGGGGTATGCTTGCCAATACCGGCCAATCCGTCTGCCCTGTTACCGAGCCCGGCACCGGCCGGGACGACAACGACTGGCTGGGGGTGCCCCTCATGTCGCCTTCCGGCTTGTTGGGTGCGGTCGTCGTCCAGGCCCGCCCAGGCGCCCCCTGTTATCGCGATGAAGACCTGGCGTTGCTGCAGTTCGTCGCCACGCAGGTTGGCTCGGCTATCGAGCGCATGCAGGAGGAAGAAAGGCTTTTCCGCATGGCGCACTACGATGCGTTGACGGATCTGCCGAATCGCACGTTGTTCAATGATCGGGTGAGCATGGCGTTGAACCGGGCGCAACGCGATCAAGAGAACCTGGCGGTGCTTTATCTGGATTTGCGTGATTTCAAGAACCTGAACGACAGCGTCGGCCACGCTGCCGGCGACGAGATGCTGCGCGAAACCGCGCAGCGGCTCACAAGCTGTTTGCGTGACTCGGACACGGTGTGCCGCATCGGCGGGGACGAGTTCACGGTCCTGGTAAACAACATCCATGATCCCGGGGACGTGGATGTCATTTCCGACAAGTTGCGTGCCGCCGTCTCCGCGCCCATCGAGCTGGAGGGCGAAACATTCTCACTGCCCGTGGATATCGGTGCCGCGGTCTACCCCGAAGATGGTGAGGATGTCGATACGCTGCTGCGCCAAGCCGACGCGAACATGTACCGTTCCAAGCGAAATGATGCCTCGGGCGAACGCACCGGGGACAGGACCCACTGCCCGTAATTTTCCGGTTTGTCTAGCTTTTCCCTGCCTCGTCCCGGGGGCCGAAGCCGACGGACCGTAACTGGTTT
>Ga0102952_1000179_pt1 | contig 29502 bp, 30 predicted proteins | sample SalPon2A_C_D1_MG_FD_78506 | JGI IMG/M metagenome (GOLD analysis project Ga0102952, IMG submission 78506) | Soil microbial communities from South San Francisco under conditions of wetland restoration - Salt Pond MetaG R2A_C_D1_MG | ecosystem: Environmental > Terrestrial > Soil > Wetlands | place... | reverse complement strand
GTACTCGACTTCTACTAAAAATCTTCACTCCGGTTAAAAAATTTTAATCTCCACCCCATCCGCACAAATTTTTCTTAACACCTGAGTTCGGATTTTCTTAACGTGAATTCGTGTAATGCCGAAATAAAGAATTGTCATTCCTGGCTCCGATCGGGAATCCAGCCTTTTTCATCTTTTCCTGCGAGCTATGAGTCAAGAGCCGTATTAACTAAGGTCCAAGGTCTTTAGTTAATTTGCGAGAGGGGGGAGTCGAACCCCCACACCTTGCGGTACTGGATCCTAAATCCAGCGCGTCTGCCAGTTCCGCCACTCTCGCTGAAAAGTGGGCTGCGAGGGATTCGAACCCCCGACCGACTGATTAAGAGTCAGCTGCTCTACCAGGCTGAGCTAGCAGCCCATTGACTTCAAAAAAGAAAATTAATTATAAATATGCTACATATAAAATCAACTCCACTCAACAGAGATACACAAATTTCTGCTCGGTGGTACTGAATCTTTTCATTCCATATGCCCATCCAAAAAATATAGATTTTTTGTATGTACAGGGATCAAATTTAATCACTACCCTTTAAACAGGGAATTCGGTGATTATATTTGAAAAAGAGGTGGATAAAATGATAAGAGAAAACAATTACATAGCAGAACAAACAGAGAAAGGATTTCAGGTTTTTTTTCAGAACAATATGAAATCCCCGATAGAAGTTAGTTATGACGATTTTAACGAATTCGCAAACAGGTACAACAGGAATCTTGCCGAAGGAAAAGAACCCGAGCTCTCGGACAAAGAGAAATTAATGCTTTCTATATGGCAGATGATACTTATTCCGGATACCACAACACACTAAATTAAACACAGGCTCCCTTTTACACACGGGGAGCCTTTTTGTATCTGCCCTTCCCCACCTGAAAAATTTCATTGTATAAATATTCGAAATTGTATAAAATGTAATGAGTAGTATAAGTAACAGTTAATATTTGAGGAAAATTATGAAGGTAACAGAAATTTTCGAGCTTGATCAGTCAACAAAACTGGAATTGCCTTTATTCTCCATGCGCGTATCCGCGGGATTACCAACTTACGGGGACGACTACGTTGACAGAACGCTTGATCTCAACGACCTCGTAAAACACCCCGATTCAACCTTTCTGGTAAAAGTGGAAGGCGATTCCATGATAAACGCCGGCATCCACGAAGGTGACATACTCATAGTGGACCGCGCGCTCGAGGCTATGAACAACAGCGTGGTGGTAGCAAGCATAAACGGAGAGCTGACCGTAAAAAAACTCAAGATCAAGGGAACTGATGTTTTCCTGATGCCGGAAAATCCCAAATATGAACCTATAGAGATAAAACCACTCACCGAGTTCAGGATCGAGGGTGTTGTTTCCTTTGTAATCCACAAGACGTGAGATAATTTAAAAACTCACAAACCAGCCTGGATTATCCTGAAATTAATCTCTTTATAATCTCCGACTCCTCGTAGAGATTAAAAACTAAATAAAAACAGACCCGTAATTTACAGAAGATCGATAATATAAAGAAATTATATGTATTTACCCATACAGCAAAGAGCCCGGTTGAGGTAACCGGGCTCTTTATTCTTAAAGGAGGATGGAGTTATGGATCGTATGTCTAAACAGACTATCGATTTCAACTGTTTATTTAGAAGCATAAAAACAAGTAAAAGATTCATGTATATAAAAAATTAATAATAACGCCTGACTACAATGGATTCCCGATAACCAATCCTTTGTTAAAATTTTTTATGATTCTCTTAAATTCCTGTATTTGAAGGAATATCCCATTAGAATTAAATATGTAAAAATATTTTACCAGAAAATATCGGTGCGTAGTTTTTATGAAAGAATCCCCTAACAGACTCCCTGAAAATACATACCAGCTTATGGCTCAGTACAACAGGTGGATGAACTTAAAGATCTTCACAGTGTGCGAAGATATACCCGACTCTGAAAGAAAGCGTGACATGGGTGCATTCTTCAAGTCAATTCACGGTACCCTAAACCATATCCTCTATGGTGATATTGCATGGCTCGAGAGGCTTAGAGACAACTCCTACAAGCCAAGAAACGTAGAGAACAACCTCCTCTATGCAGACTTTGAAGCATTGAAAGGGAAACGTGAAGAAACAGACCGGGAAATAATTGAATGGGCTGACTCACTTTACCCGGAATATCTGAAACAGGACCACACATATAAGAGTAACGTTGATAACAAAACAAGGAATCTTCCTGTATGGGTTCTTGCCACACATATGTTCAACCACCAGACTCATCACAGAGGACAGGTTACTACGCTTATAAAACAACTAGGTTACGAACCCGGGGTTACGGATATCCCTTGGTTGCCTGTATTAAATGACATGAATTAACAACAACAGGAGACAGAAAAATGGTAGAGATCATATCAATCGGCGGAGAAAACATTATAGGCTGCAGGATAGAAGGAAAGATAGATACAGACGATATTAACAAGCTGAAATCAATAACAGAGGAAAAATTAAAGAATAAAAAGAAGCTCAGGATATATGTCGAGGTGATCAACCTCGGAGGTATTTCCATTGAAGCTTTCTTCCAGGACCTCAAATTAGCATTCAGTCATTACAGTGATTTCGAAAGAAAGGCCGTCGTTACAGACTACGAGTGGGTCAAAAAGATAGCACCCATCGCTAACCGCATATTCCCCGGCATAGAAACAAGGTGCTTCTCGTTCGATGAGAAAGAGCAGGCAGTAGAATGGCTGAAGCTTTAATTACATAAGATATTATATAACCATGTGCGGAAGATTCTCACTTGCTTCAGAGATTGAACAATTAAGGATGGAGTTCCCTTTTATAGATGAAGGGTTCGAGGACCTCGTGCTCAGCACCCGGTTCAACATAGCACCGGCACAGTATTGCCCCGTGATATTGAAGGATAAAGGAGTTGTTAAGATAAGAATGCTGCTCTGGGGGCTTGTGCCCCACTGGGCTAAAGACAGGAAGATCGGGTACAGCATGATCAATGCAAGGGCGGAAACTGTTGGCGAAAAGCCGAGTTTTAAAAATTCCTTCGAATCCCGGAGGTGCCTGGTAGTTGCAGACGGTTTCTATGAATGGGAACAGATCAACAAGGGGAATAAGGTCCCGTATAGATTTATCCTGAATGATGGAAAACCGTTCGCATTCGCCGGACTCTGGGACACATGGGATAATGGGGAAGAACCCATAAATACCTTCACGATCATTACATGCGGGGCAAACGAGATCATGGAACCGGTACACGACCGCATGCCGGTAATCCTGCCGGAAAAAAACAGGGAAATATGGCTCGATAAAAAAAGCAACAGTGAAGAGCTAAAAGAACTGCTGGTCCCTTACGATTCAAAGGGAATGAAGATGTACAGGGTAAGTGACATAGTTAACAGCTGGAAGAACGACGTTCCGGAATGTATTGAGCCAGTTTATTAAAGAAGACCTTGGACCTTTGTTCTTCTACTGGCATTCAAATGTTCACATTGTTATAGTCAGTTCCGAGGCGTAAAAAAAATTTTCGTGGTGGCGGGCAGATATTGAAAAGTTTTTAGCCGCAGGAATTGACCGGATGCGGTAAGATTTGTCAGCCTTGATCTTTGGTTCTTTCTATCAAGAGAAAGAACATTCTTTACTTGCCAGTTGTAAGATTATAAAAAACTGGATCCCCGATCGGGGTCGGGGATGACGATCATTTTATTCCGGCCTTACACGAATTCACAAGATAGACGTTAGACCAAGGTAATACTACATCTGGTAGTTCTTGGTCCTTAGCTTGTAGTTTTAGCTTTTTTCATCGGCATTACACAGGTTCACGTTAAGAAAAATTTGTGCGGATAGGGCAGAGATGAAATTTTTTAACCGGAGGGAGGATTTTTAGTAAAAGCCGTCTGCAGCCGTGATTTTTGGTACTTTTCATCCAGGGAAAGTACACAAGTGAATATTAGGGAAAATATTAATATGCAATTTTCACCTGTTTATGGTTAAAACGCTCTGTCTTGTATAATATAAATTCAATAAACATCAGTAATACCAAACAGTCGACAAACTATTAGAATCCAGGAGGTACCAATTATGAGAGCAGCTTTGAATTACGGAATCGAGGACGTAAGGGTCGAGGAAACACCCGACCCGAAGATAGAAAATCCAACAGACGTGATTGTGAAAGTTACTATGGGTGCGATATGCGGGTCTGACCTGCATATATACAGGGGGCATTTCGAACTTAACGAGAAAGACGGGGTCGGACACGAGTTCGTGGGAACAATAGTAGAAACCGGCAAAGACGTGAAGTCACTTAAAAAGGGAGACAAGGTAATAGGACCTTTCTGGGTTAGCTGCGGAGACTGTTTTTTCTGCAACAAGGGACTTACAACATCCTGTCTTAACGGCGGCTGCTTCGGCTTCGGTGATCTTCTCGGCGGGTATCCCGGATGCCAGGCAGAGTATATACGGGTCGCCCATGCAGACGGGACACTTGTTAAAGTACCGGGCAGCCTTTCGGACGACAGCAGCGACGAAAAAACCATTTTCCTCGGGGATAATATCTCGACCGGGTACCACGGTGCGGTAATGGGTAACATAAAACCGGGAGATACGGTCGTAGTACTCGGAGACGGAGCCGTCGGTCTTTTCGCCACATATGCGGCAACTCTGTTCGACCCGAAAGAGGTTATAACCGTGGGACACCATGATTACAGGCTCGAGATCGCGAAGAAATACGGTGCATACACGACCTTAAACTCAAAGAACGTGAATTTTGAAGAAAAGATAAAAGAGATGACGGACGGTCTTGGTGCAGACGTTATCATCGAATGTGTCGGCACGACCGAATGTCTTCAGCAATGCCTGGGACTCGTCAGACCCGGAGGAACGGTTTCGTTCATAGGTCTGTTCTGGGAGCCCTTCCCTCTTAACGTTACCGACTTCTTCCTCAGGAACCTCACACTCCGCGGAGGTGTTGCACCGTCCAGAACATATATACCTAAGCTACTTCCGCTTATTGAACAGGGCAAGCTCGACCCCACGCATGTGATCAGTCACAGAATTTCACTTGACGAAGTGCCCAGGGGTTATGAGATAATGAACAACAGGACAGAAGGTGCAATTAAAGTCGTTTTTACACCGTAAAGCCACAATATTAAATTCAGGTTATTTTTGTCTTGAGTAGAAAAATATACGCACTTGTAGACTGCAACTCATTTTACGTCTCATGCGAGAGAGTATTCAACCCCTCGCTTGAGGGGAAACCCGTCGTCGTTCTTTCCAACAACGACGGTTGTGCCGTGTCCAGATCGGAGGAGGCAAAGAAATGGATACCTATGGGCGCACCGATCCACAAATACACCAAAGATGTGATGATGAACAAGATAAGGGTGCTCTCCTCCAATTACACGCTTTACTCGGACATGTCTTCCAGGGTTATGTCCATACTCAACAACTTCACTCCCGATATGGAAATATATTCGATCGATGAGGCTTTCCTCAGCCTGTCAGGCTTTGAACACATTGACCTCACCGAATACGGGAGAGAAATAAGAGAGACTGTAAAGAAGTGGACAGGTATACCCGTAAGTATAGGTATAGGAGAGACAAAAACCCTTGCGAAAGTCGCAAACAGGGTGGCGAAGAAAACACCGGGACTCGGTGGCGTTTTCTGTATATACCACGACCCTGAAAAAGATAAAATACTTTCCAGGATCGATATAAACGACGTATGGGGTATCGGTTCGGCAAACACCAGAAAGCTCAGGGCCTGCGGAATCTACACGGCGCTGGACCTGGTACGGACCTCGGAGAATTTCATAAGAAAATATACGACCGTAGTCGGGCTCAAAACAGCGATGGAGTTAAAAGGGGTTTCCTGTATCGACCTCGAGAACGCACCTCCGAAAAAAGAAATAATAAGGTCGAGATCGTTCGGGCATGATGTCGAAAGCCTGGACGACCTCAGCGAAGCGATATCCATGCACACTGCAAGAGGCGCTGAAAAACTCAGGGAGAACGGATCGATAGCCGGATACATAAGTATTTTCCTGAAAACAAATAAATTCAAGGACACTCCTCAGTATAACAACTCGACAGGAACATACCTGGAGCAGTCAACGTCTTACACGCCTTCACTGATAGAAACCGCTCTTGCCCTGCTTGAAAGAATATACAGAGCGGGGTACAGATACAAAAAGGCGGGCATAATGCTGGCAGATATAGTCCCCGAAAACGAGATCCAGCTGAATATATTCAAAACCGCCGGGGACCTTAAAAAGCAAAGCAACCTGATGGATGCCGTGGACCGTATAAATACCGTTTGGGGAAGAGACACCATAAAATACGCATGCTCCGGTGTAGAGAGAAAATGGTCAATGAACAGGGCAAGTTTATCCGCCAGATACACCACGAGCTGGATGGATCTGCCGGTCGTTAAAGCGTAAGGAGGAAGCAATGATAAAAGTGGTTCTGATAATCTGCCTGCTACTCTGCAGTTGCGGAACAGCCGCAAAGGTATACAGGGTAGCAGACCCCAGGGACGTGAATAAAGGATCTCTGAGTGAACTGAACCCAAGATATACATCCAGATACAGGATCCCTTATGTAAAGACAGACGGGGTTGACCAGTCATACGAGTGGTGGTCCAGTTATATTGACAATCAAATGTCAGAATACGCTGCCTGCGTCAAAAACAAATTCGGCAGGGACCCTCAGCTCAACAAGCTGAGAAATATAAAGATAATTATAGTAAAGGATTCGAAATTCGAGTGTAAATACCATAGCGGCAGATGCAGCGGTGAGTACGATGCTGAACGCGGAATAATCCTTGTGGCAAGAAAAGATGTTGGGAAGGACGGTTTTATACCTCTGATCAAGCACGAGTGGAGCCACGCTAACGGCATACTGAAAAGCGACCACAGCAACCTCGGTTATGTAGAAAAATGCACCCGTTACTGATACCCGGCATACATGAATAAATAAGAGCTTTTAATCCTGCTTATTCTTTACTATAGCCAGTGTGTATTTATCGGGATGTATATACTTTTCAGCCACCCTTAACACGTCCTCCGTTGTTACAGAATATATCTCTTCCGGGTATTTCTTGTATTCGTCCCAGCCGAGACCATACCTTTCGTCAAATCCGATCTTGGCAGCCTGTGAAGAATTCCGCTGAAGGCCTATCTCGAATGTTCCGACAATATGGTTCTGCGCCCTTTCGAGTTCCTCTTTCGTTATTCCTTTCTCCAGAAGAAGGGAGAGCTGTTTTTTAATCGCCTCTATGGCTTCTTCTTCCTTATCGGGTGACGTGCCTATATAAACGCCGAAATATCCGTTCTCAAGTCCCGGGGTATAGAAGGATGTGATTGTGTAAGCGAGGCTCATCTTGTCCCTGAGTTCGAGGAACAGACGACCACCCTGTCCGGATAGAACTGAATTCAAAACCTCAAATGCATATTCATCCCTGCTTTTCATAGTAGGTGCAAGGTAGCCAAGGATTATATGAGTCTGTGCCTTGTTCTCCTCTGGAGCTACGGCTTTCCTTATCTTGTTCTGCTCGGATTCGGGATTTATCTGCACCGCTTTGAAATCACCTTTTTTCATGTCCCCGAAATTCTTCTTTATATTATCCATCACAATATCAGGGTCCAGACTACCCACCACGGATATAACCATATTCTCTGGCTGAATGACCCTGTTGTAAAAATCCACGAGGTCTTTCCTTCCCATTTCCTTAATCGTGCTTTCATCCCCGAGCACGTCATATCTGTAGGGGTGATGCTTGAATAAATTGTCCAGGAACAGATTGACAGTCTTTCTAACAAGATTGTCTTTCTGCCTGTTTATATCCGAAAGGATCTCTCTTCTGGCACGTTCCACTTCTTCTTTTGGGAATGAAGCATTTCTTATAACATCTGCAAAAATATCCATACTTTCATTAAAATTTCTGCTCAGGGATTCAACAGTGACACCTATGCTGTTCTTCCCTGAATATCCGTCAATTTCTCCACCCATGGACTCTACCTGGCTGGCTATCTGTCCTGAAGTCCTTCGATTTGTACCCCTAACGAACATTTCTGATACGAAGTTGGATATTCCGTTATCGCTGTTGTTCTCGTATCTCGACCCTCCAAGAAATACTGCACGGGCCGCAAAAAGCGGAACCGAATCGGTCTGCTTTATAAGAACGGTTATGCCGTTGGGTAGTACCTTCTTGATAACCTCTTTGTTATTGGCATTGCTTTTTTTATTATATTTCTTTTCCAGCTCATCCGTATTTTTGAGCAGCAAGCTCTTTAGTGAATCACCGTCCAGTGTTACTTTGCCCGTCGGATAGAGAACACCTGCTGTAAGGTTTGAGGATGTGAAATATTTCTTTGCGACTCTCATTATATCATCGGCAGTAACATTCCTAACATCCTGCAGATACTTATCCTCATACCTGTAATCTCCCATATCGACTTCGAAAGTACCAAGCTTCTGTGCCTGCCCCTGCATGGTTTCTTTTGCATGTATAAAATCACTTTCAATGTTTAGCTTCGCCTTGGCGAGCTCGTCAGTACCCACAGGTATGTTTTTAAGCTTGTATATCTGTTCCAGTATCTCCGGATAGGCATTCTTCGCCTGGTCAGGATCGAATGTTCCTCCGACTAGAAAAAGACCTTCGTGTTTTGGTGTAAAAGAATAGGCATATATATTGTTCACATAACCCTTATCTTCTTTTACATCCCTGAAAAGTCTTGAGCTCTCCCCCTGACCCAGTATCCCAGACAGTACATCAAGTGCGGGTACATCTTCGTTCCCGGCTGCAGGTATATGGTAAGCCATGCTGAAATATGCTTCGTTCAGCTGTTTTTCTATAGAATAGGTCTTTATGTCTTCCTGTTTAGGTTCTTTAGGTACACTGCAATCAGGTATTTCTCTCTCTTCCAGTTTTCCGAATGTCTTTTCGATCCGGGGTACTATATCATCCTTTTTAAAATCTCCTACAACAACAAGAACCATATTGTCGGGCGAATACCATTTATGATAGAAATTCACCACTTTTTCTCTTGTAAACGAATTTATACTCTCAGCTGTACCTATTACCGGCCTCTTGTAAGGCAGTTTAGAATATGCAGTGGAAAAAAGTTTCTCCTGCAGAACTCTTGAAGGAGAGTCCTCTCCTCTCTTGAGCTCCTCTAGTATTACCTGGAGTTCTTTCTGAAGTTCATTCGGGTCGAATGTGGAATTCTGCATTGCATCTGAAAGTACATCGAGTCCTGTCCCGAGAAATCTGCTCGCACTTACTACGTAATAAACAGTTTCGTCAAACGAAGTGTACGCATTTATCTCGCCACCGCCTGCTTCTATTACCCTGGCGATCTCGCCTACCGCCCTTTTTTTAGTCCCTTTAAAAAGCATGTGTTCATGAACATGTGCAATACCGTGCTCACCCTTTTGTTCGCAGACACTACCGGTTTTCACCCATACGTTAATTGCAACGACCGGAGCAGAATGGTCCTCTTCCAGTAGCACTTCCATACCGTTCGCAAGTTTATATTTTTGAACACCTTCAACCTGTGACATTTGTGATGCCATTGATAAATCTCCTTGAATTAAAATGATGACTGTTATCAGTAAAATAAGATTCCTTAAACTCATGATCTGTACTCTCTGTGAATTTATTCTTCAGATTTTGGTAAATATATTTTGATACTTCCCTGTATGTCAGTTCTGGCTTTGCTGACTTACGAATCCGGATTCGGGTTCCTCCGACTTTCGTTTCAGGAAATAACGGGACATATAGGTTACGATCCCGAATATAAAATATATATATACTACGGAAGTAACTATGATGCCCGGATTGGATACTATTGCCGATATTATGATCGCTGCGACCACCAGGAGATTGAACTGCCCTTTCATCCGTGATCTTGGGAACTTTTTGTATGGAATATCGCTGACCATAACCAGACCCACGATCGGTGCTGCAAGCAGGTAGAACCAGATGGTCTTCATCCCTGGGATGATGCTGAACTCGGAGAAAAGCATCACCGGGGCGAATATGAGCCCGGCTGCCATCGGACTGGGGAGTCCTGTGAAAGTAAATTTCTCAACATCGGACGACTGCACATTGAACCTCGCAAGCCTGAGAGCAGTGCATACAACATAGAACAGTAAAGCCATAAGTCCGAGTTTACCGAACCCCATAAGCACCCAGACATAGATCAGAATACCCGGGGCGACCCCGAAAGATATAAGGTCGGATAATGAATCATAAGACAGTCCAAAATTGCTTTCGGAACCCAGTGCACGGGCAAGCTTTCCGTCCAGCATATCCATTACAACCGATATCGCTATAAAAGCGGATGCCCACCAGAGCTTCCTGAAAACCTGTTCGGTGTAATCGCCGTCTCCTGACAGCAGTGTAACGATCTGAATCGATGTCATAATGGAGGCAAGTCCCAGCGTAAGGCTTGCAGTTGTAATAATATTCGGGAGTATAGGGACCAGTCTTTCTTTCTTGGATTTCCCGTTTCTTATTTTTTTTCTTCTTTGAGACATGCTATTATAGTTTCTCCTCCCTTTACCCTTTGACCGGTCGAAACCTTGACCTCGAAGTCTTCAGGAATATAAAGATCCACCCTTGAACCATATCTTATAATTCCGAATCTTTCACCTGTTTTAAGTTCTTTATCAACATCCGCGTAGGAGATGATCCTGCGGGCAAGTAACCCCGCTATCTGTACCATTACAATACTAAAATCTTTTTTAGTACCGATAAGGGTCGCTAGACTTTCATTGTTTGATGAAGCTTCGGGTTTGTATGCAAGACCGTATTCACCTTTTTTATATTTTGTTGATAAGACTTTCCCCTCTATAGGGAACCTGTTGATATGGCAATCCAGTATCGACAGAAAGATACTAACTCTTAATCTGTTCTCATTCAAAAAATACGGTTCTTCATCCTGCTTAATCTCAACTATCTTCCCATCTGCAGGAGATACGATTACATCATCGTCATCAACGGTATCCCGCTCAGGATCCCTGAAAAAAAATATATTGAAGATCGTAAAAATAAAAAAGAAAGCAGAAAGATAATTATAGTTGAAGTAGGCACACAGCCACCCGAGGAACATGAACAATAGTATTATTGAAAATCCCTCGGGGGCTATACCTGTTGAACCCTTATACATCAGTTCTTGGATCTGTCTACCAGTTTGTTCTTGAACAGAGTACTCATCATTTCTCTGAGAGTACCACCTACCTTCTCTATCGGGTGAGCCTCGCCCCTTGCTATAAGAGCGTTATAAGCAGGTCTTCCGGCCTGGTTCTCAAGTATCCATTCTCTTGCGAACTCACCGGACTGTATCTCATCAATTATTTTCTTCATTTCATCTTTTACCGACTGATTTATTACACGGGGACCCCTTGTAACATCACCGTATTTTGCAGTATCACTGATTGAATAACGCATGTTTGTAATACCGCCCTCGTAAATAAGATCCACTATCAGCTTTACTTCGTGACAGCATTCGAAATAAGCCATTTCGGGTGGATAACCTGCTTCCACAAGGGTATCGAATCCGGCCTGGATCAAAGCGGTAAGACCGCCGCACAGAACTGATTGTTCACCAAAAAGGTCAGTTTCGGTCTCATCCTTGAAAGTAGTTTCTATAACGCCTGCCCTCGCACAGCCTATTGCTCCTGCGTACGCAAGACCCAGCTTTTTCGCATCGCCGGTTGCATCCTGGTGAACCGCAACGAGTCCGGGTACGCCTGATCCCTGCTGGTACTGTCCCCTTACAGTATGACCCGGGGCTTTCGGTGCGACCATAAAAACATCAACATTAGGCGGAGGTACAATCTGTCCGTAGTGTATATTGAAACCATGACTGAATGCTAAAGCATTGCCGGGTTCAAGATTATCAACGATCCCCTCGTTATATATCTCCGGCTGGCTTGTGTCAGGGGCAAGTATCATAATTATGTCTCCCCATTTTGCCGCATCAGATACTGTTTTAACATCGAATCCGGCACTTTTTGCTTTTTCCCAGCTGCTTCCGCCTTCCCTCAAACCGAGAGCTACGTTCATTCCGCTGTCTCTTAGATTCTGTGCATGAGCATGACCCTGACTTCCGTACCCTATAATTGCTATCTTACTTTTCTTTATGTCTTTTAAGTTGACGTCTTTGTCGTAATACACCTTCATCCTAATCACCTCTTTTTGGTTTTTTATTCTCCCTTGCCATTGAGACAGTACCCGTTCTTGCGATCTCCTTGACCCCATACTGTGTTAGCAGTTCTATGAATGCGGTTACCTTGTCCAGATCACCGGTCAGTTCGAGAGTATAGGTTCTGGGACTTATATCCACGACTTTTGCCCTGAATATGTCTGCGATCCTTAGTACTTCCGCTCTTGTTTCTTTCGTTGTATTGACCTTTATCAGGGCCATTTCCCTTTCGACCCTTTTTATTTCGGTAAGATCTCTTACCTTAATAACATTGACCATGTTATTAAATCTTTTTATGATCTGCTGGATTATAAAATCGTCGCCGCTTGTTACAAGTGTAATCCTGGATGTATTACTTTCCTGGGTAGGTGCAACATTGAGGCTTTGTATGTTAAAACCCCTAGCACTGAACAACCCTGCTATCCTGGACAGTACACCTGATTCGTTATCAACAAGGATAGAGATAGTGTGTCTCAAATTGTAAAGTCCCCCTTATATAGTCTGGTATTATAGAAACTATATATTTGAAGGGAATTATAATACCAAGTAAAGAAGAATAGTTAAAGTGTAGATTTAAGCTACATCCACAGGTTCTATTATCATCTCGTTCATAGCGCCGCCCGGCTGTATCATTGGATATACCATTTCTTCCGGATCAACTATGATCTCCATCAGAACTACGCCACTTGTATTCAGACCTTCTTTCAAAGTAGCTTCGAGTTCTTCGGGTCTGGAAGCCTTCAGTCCTTTCGCACCGAAGGACTCCGCAAGTTTTACGAAGTCAGGTAGAACCTGAAATTTAGACGAAGAATAATTACTCTTGAAAAACATGGTCTGCCACTGTCTTACCATTCCATGATGCTGGTTGTTCAGTACAATGATCTTTAGGTCCATGTTGTTCTCAACGGCCGTTGCCAGCTCCTGGAAATTCATCTGGAAGCTTCCGTCACCACATACCGCTATAACAAGCTCATCCGGTTTCGCGAATTTTGCTCCCATAGCCGCAGGAAATCCAAAACCCATAGTCCCAAGACCTCCGGAATTGATCCATGATCTTGGTTTCTGGAACTTGTAGAACTGGGCAAGCCACATCTGGTGCTGACCTACATCTGAAACTATTATGGCATCCCCTTTCGTAATTTTTGAAAGTGTATCAATTACATATGTTGTCTGAATCTTGTCAGAATTCTGTTTATAGGTTAGAGGATATTTCTCATCCCACTCTTTTATCTGTGAAAGCCATTCCTTCCTGTCAGTGTCTATATCCGCCGGCAGTGCGTCAATCAGCTGTTGCAGTATGATCTTGGCATCTCCAACGATGGGACAATCTACGTGTATGTTCTTGTCAATTGTTGAAGGGTCTATGTCTATATGGATAATTTCGGCATTTGGTGCGAACTTTTCGAAGTTTCCGCCCGTAGCCCTGTCGTCGAACCTTGCCCCGATCGCGATAACAAGATCGGAATCATGAACCGACATATTCGCTGCATAAGAACCATGCATACCCAGAAAATTTACATAAAGCGGGTCATTTGCAGGATAAGCCCCGAGCCCCATTAATGTGAGACAAACAGGGATTTGCAGCCTCTGTACGAACTCGTATAGTTCGCTTGTTGCATCCGCAAGTATTATTCCTCCGCCTCCGAATATCAGAGGTTTTTTTGCCTTGGATATAAGGTTTACTGCTCTTTTTATCTGAGCCTTGTTGCCCTTAAGATTAGGTTTATAACCTCTCAGGTAAACATCTTTAGGAATGTTTAGTTCATCTTCACCAATTAGTACGTCTTTGGGCATATCAACAAGAACAGGGCTGGGTCTTCCGGTAGTTGCAATATGAAATGCCTCTTTCATGATCCTCGGAAGGTCCGCTGTCTTCCTTACGAGGTAATTGTGCTTGGTGCACGGCATGGTTATCCCTATATGGTCAGCTTCCTGGAAAGCATCGCTACCAAGATACTGGGTCGGGACCTGACCTGTAAATATAACTATCGGGGAAGAGTCCATCTGTGCTGTCGCAATTCCCGTAACAGTGTTCGTCGCTGCAGGGCCGGAAGTACAAAGTACTACACCCGGTTTACCCGATGCCCTTGCGTATCCGTCGGCCATGTGGGTAGCTGCCTGCTCATGCCTGGCAAGAACGTGCTTGATCCGGTCGTTGTAATCGGTCATCACGTCATAAACCTTGAGAACATAACCGCCCGGTAGTCCGAAAACCACATCAACACCCTGATCCAGAAGAGTTTCAAAAAACATCTGAGCACCTAGCATTCTCGCCATCTAAACACCTCTTAAATATATCAAAATGGTAATTATGTTTTAATACAAACTATTATTTTACACGATTTATACTATTTAACTAACCGAATTTCTGATATTTTTTAAGATTTAATAGTTTTCTTATAGTTGATCTCGGCTTCGGACCTTCTTAAATAATTGGGTGCTATGGTAAACACATCATCGAGATGTTCAGACCTTAACTTCTCCTCCGATAACAGACACAGCGAAGACGCTCTGGGCAGATTCAAATTCCCGGGAACAAAATGTGCCTTGCCCCCTGCATTGTTTTCTATAATATCCCTGTAGGCAGTGACTCCATCTCCAACAAAAACAGTATCGCGTTTTAACATGGTGCACAGTTTTTCAACATTTATTACACTTTCATTAAAATATGATGTTCCGTTTTCTTCAGCGTTGATTATTTTTGCAAAGACCTCGCCCCTTCTGGCATCGAGCACAGGACATATATCATAACCCGGGGAAGATACGTTCATGGCAAGAGTATCAAGAGAGGAAACACCGGAAATATTTATACCCAGAGAATATGCCATACCCTTCGCTATTGCCATACCGATCCTTAATGATGTGAACGAACCGGGTCCGGTGGATACTGAAACTGCATCAAGGTCTTTCCTGCCAAGGTTCAGCTGACCGAGAAGCCAGTCGATCATTGTCATAAGTTTTTCGGAGTGTCTTGGTCCTGTGTTTATAATGCACTCACCAAGTAGAGTGCTGTCTTTTGTAACAGCGACACTTCCGCAGTATGTCGAAGTTTCTATACCGATAATTATCATTGGTTTACAATATTAAATATTAGGGATGGTGACAAATTACCTTGAGCTGTTATCCGCCATATCAAGGGAAACAGAGCCAGAAGTAATACCCTGGATCCTCAATGCAAGGTCGTCCTTGTTGGTCGCCTGCAACATTGCTTCTTCGTAGGTTATAAGCTGTTTCGTATAGAGATCGAACAGACACTGATCAAAAGTCTGCATACTGTAGTGTGTTTTACCCTCTTTAATAGCGAGTGAGATCTCTTTTGTTCGGGCCGGGTCGGCAATAAGGTCCTTGATCCTCGAGGTTCCGAGCATAACTTCAACAGCCGGCACTCTGCCCTTGCCATCGGCTTTGGGCATTAGCCTCTGCGAGATAACAGCCTTTATTATCATTGAAAGCTGATATCTGACCTGGTTATGCTGATGTACCGGAAAAACTGTAAGCATACGGTTAACGGTTTCCTGTGCATCAAGCGTATGCATGGTTGTAAATACAAGGTGTCCGGTCTCCGCGGCTGCAAGGCATATTTCCATCGTTTCCAGGTCCCTCAACTCACCTACGAGTATAACGTCCGGGTCTTCTCTCATCGCAGCACGGAGAGCCTTGGAAAACGAGGTCGTATCTATTCCCACCTCGCGCTGGTTTATGTAACTCAGTTTATCGTTCTGCGTATATTCAATAGGATCTTCAACAGTGATTATATGTCTTGCTTTTGTTCTGTTTATATAATCTATCATTGAGGCAAGAGTCGTTGATTTACCGCTACCTGTCGTACCGGTAACGATAACAAGCCCTCTCTCCTCGTCTGCTATTTTCCTGATAATATCCGGAAGATTCAGGCTCTCGAAATTCTGTATATCATAGGGTATTGCCCTGATGGCCATTGATATCGTTCCACGCTGCATGAATGTATTTACCCTGAACCTGGAAAGTCCTGAAATACTGTAACCCAGGTCCATTTCGTGATACTCTTCAAAACCTTCCCTCTGTCTTTCATTCATCATGCCGTAGGCTATCTTTTCAAGATTCTCCTGGGTTATGATAGGTCCTTCTTTTAGCTGGATCAATTTCCCATTGATCCTGTAAACAGGTGTCCTGGAAACTTTAAGATGTATATCTGAAGCTCCTACCTTGATAGCAGCTTTAAGAATCTCATCAATATTGATTTCAGCCATTCTTCTTATCCTCAGCAGCCTCTTGTTCCTTATTTATAAAAATACCACTTTTCTCCATAATTTGTGTTCTTATTTTTTCAGCTATCTCTTTATTTTCCTCAAGGAAACCGGCAGAGTTATCCCTGCCCTGACCAAGTCTCTCGTCACCGTAGGAGAACCAGGTCCCGCTTTTATTAACAATGTCATATTTTGTTCCGAGATCGACTAGCTCTCCGATCTTTGATATTCCCTTGCCGAAAACAACGTCGAACTCGGCCTCACGAAACGGAGGAGCGACTTTATTCTTGACAATTTTCGCGCGTATTCTGTTACCCGATATCTCGTCGCCTGTCTTTACAGAACCGATCCTTCTGATCTCCATTCTTACCGAGGAATAGAATCTCAAGGCAGTACCCCCGGTTGTGGTTTCAGGGTTCATGTAAGACGGAACTCCGATCTTCATTCTCGTCTGGTTAACGAAAATGACCGTAGTTTTTGACCTGCTGACATTGGCGGTGATCTTTCTGAGTGCCTGTGACATCAGCCTTGCCTGAAGACCTACATGTGAATCTCCCATCTCCCCTTCTATTTCAGCCCTGGGAGTTAGCGCGGCAACTGAATCGAGAACTATTACATCCACAGCACCGCTCCTTATCAGTGTATCTATTATCTCGAGTGCCTGTTCTCCGAAATCGGGCTGCGATATAAGGAGGTCATCAACTTTTACCCCCAGATTTCTGGCATAGGTAGGATCAAGTGCGTGCTCCGCATCCACAAATGCCGCAATACCGCCCAGTTTCTGTGATTCCGCGATTGCGTGGAGAGCGATTGTCGTCTTACCTGACGATTCCGGACCAAAAACCTCGATTATCCTCCCCCTGGGCAACCCGCCTACTCCGAGAGCTATATCAATACCAAGCGAGCCGGAAGGTATCACCGATATCCTGGAAGGAGCAGTATCATCACCCATCCTCATGATAGCGCCTTTACCGAACTGCTTTTCTATAGAAGATATTGCAAGGTCTATTGTTTTTTCTTTCTCCGTTGGTTTTGCTGAATTGTTATTTTTAGCCATAATTCTCCTGTGATTATACTATATTTATCACTACGTTTCTAATTATATTAAGAGCATATGATGTGGTAATCAATTTAATTTCACTTCTGGTACCGTGGAAGAGATAGCTTTTTGAGAAAACGCCTCTTTTCTTTGAATCTACACCGATAAAAACAGTACCCACCGGTTTTTCTTTTGTACCGCCCGAAGGACCCGCTATACCGGATATCCCTATACCAATATCAGAATTTGCATGATTACGAATTCCGGTAGCCATTGATTCGACTACTTCACTGCTAACAGCACCGTGTTTTTCTATAAGTTCGACCGGCACACCGAGCAGTTCAGTTTTTGATCTGTTGCTATAGCTGACCACTCCCCTTAAAAAATAACCCGAGCTTCCGGGGACATCCGTCAGCCTGCTCGCGAGGAGCCCGCCTGTGCAGGATTCAGCGGTCGCAATAGTTTCCCCGCTGTCCAACAAAAGCCCGGCAACAGTTTCCTCCAGGTCTATGCCCTCCGATGTAAAAAGATATTCACCAAGGGCATCAGCGATCAATTCTGATGCACGTGACGTGCACTGGTCTGCGAGTTCGGTGGTTTCAGCATATGAGAGGATGTGCAGATGCACCTCGGGGAAATATATTCTGTAACTAAGGTTCACGTTCCGAAGAGCGAGTTTCCTTATCCTTTCAGAAACCTCGCTCTCACCAAGACCGATGCTCTTCAGGATTCTAAATGAATGCTTGTAGGTCACTCCCAGTCTTCCAAGTACATCAGGGATCACAAACTCACCCAGCATGGATTTGAACTCTTTCGGGACACCCGGCAAAAAGTAAAAAACGGTTTGTCCGTGAATATAATAAAATCCGGGGGCGACACCCTCCCTATTCGGGATTACACCTGCACCCCTAGGAAATGATGCAAGCTTACGGTGAATATCAAGCGGCTCCCTGCCCCTGGAATTCAGGATCTTTTCAATTTTAGTGAACTCTTCCCGGTTGAACTCTGTATCCACTCCAAAATATCTTGAAGCCGCTGTTGTTGTCATATCATCCTCAGTGGGCCCCAGACCTCCGGACACTATTACTACTTCCGATCTAGAAGCTGCATCACCGAATATCTTTACCAGCAATTCCGAATCGTCGCCTACAGATACATGATATCCCGGAATTATACCATTCATGGCAAATTGTGCTGCCGCCCAGTTAAAGTTGGTATCCAGTGTCATACCGGACATTAATTCGTTACCGGTTGATATGAATTCAAGTATAGGTTTCATTTCAAATATACCGATCTACACCAGAAATATGATTATGAAATGCAGGACAATGTTAGACCATATACCTGCAGCGATATCGTCAAGCACTATGCCGTAGCCCATGGGGAGTTTTTCCAGCTTTCCCGCCGGGAACGGTTTAACAATATCAAAAAATCTGAAAAGCAGAAACCCCGCAATTATATATTTTGTGCTGAAAGGGATAAACGCCATCGTTACAAGATAACCAGCGACCTCGTCTATTACTATACAGCCGGGGTCATCTTCACCTTTTTCAAAGGCAAAAATTGTTGATACATAAACAGCGAAAACAGTCAGCAGTACAAGAACCACTGAATAGAATAAGGGAGACAGTTCTGAAAATAACAGTGCATAGACAACAATCGCCCCCACTGTGCCGGCAGTACCCGGTGCAACAGGGGAATACCCGGTATAAAACCATGTTGCCGTTATCTCGATAATTTTTTTCTTAAGCAATTCAGGACCCTGGCAAAAAAAGAGTTTCAGGAATTATACACTTAATGACCACAGTATAAAATTTCGGATGTGGGTTAAATATAGATGCCCGGAGTTGTATAATATTAAGAGATGTTGTTTAATAATATTCTCTGTGCTTTATATTGACTGGGCACTGATGCAGGTTTATTCTCATTATCTCTAACATGACTAAAATTATTTCCGTAGTAAATCAGAAAGGTGGTGTTGGCAAGACCACAACAGTGGTAAATCTCGGATCATCCCTTGCCGTAGCTAACAGGAAGACCCTTCTGATAGATTTCGATCCCCAGGGAAATGCAACAAGCGGACTTGGAATAAACAAGAACAGTATTAGCAAGACAGTTTATAACTCCATAATCGAGGATATTCCCCTGGCAGAAACTATTCAAAACGTATATCCGGAAGACCTGAACGGAAATCTTCATATCTCTCCGTCCAATTCAGAGCTCACGGGTGCTGAAGTAGAACTCCTTTACATGGAGGAAAGAGAATGGAAACTTAAGGAAGTCATTGCTCCGGTGCAGGAAAGATATGACTACGTACTAATAGACTGCCCCCCTTCGCTTAGCATCCTTACCGTAAATGCGCTCACAGCTTCGCATAGTGTAATAATCCCGATACAGTGTGAATATTACGCCCTCGAAGGACTCGGCCAACTGCAAAGAACAATATCACTGATCAGACAGAGGCTTAATACCGGGCTTCAGACAGAAGGTTATCTATTGACAATGTTCGACCCCAGAAATAACATATGCCATTCGGTTGTAAATGAAGTACAGAACCATTTTGGCGATAAGGTTTTCAGCACAATGATATCGAGAAATGTCAAACTGGCGGAATCCCCGAGCCACGGAAAACCTCTGATTCTCTATGACATAAAATCAGCCGGTGCTGCAAACTACATTTCACTGGCACAGGAAATAATAGAAAACGAAGGAGGTTGAATTGAAGAAAAGAGTACTCGGTAAAGGGCTGGACGCACTGCTTCCTTCGGAAACAACGGGCAGCAGGGATTATTCTTTAATATCAATTGAAAGAATTAAACCCAACCAGGCTCAACCAAGAAAATATTTTCAGGAAGAATCCATAGACGAACTTGCCGAATCAATTATGGAAAGGGGACTCATACAACCACTACTTGTAAGAAAAAAAGATAGTTTCTACGAGATAATTGCAGGAGAAAGGAGATGGAGAGCATCCCAGAAAGCAGGTTTAAAACAGATACCGGTAGTGATCAGGGATGTTTCGGACAGGGAATCCATAGAGATAGGTCTAATAGAGAACCTTCAGAGAGAGGATCTAAACCCCATCGAGGAAGCAGAAGCTTACGAAAAACTGATAACCGAGTTCAACATAACTCACGAAGAGATATCAAAACGAATAAGCAAAAACCGCTCTACCATAACAAACCAGCTAAGGCTCCTTAAACTGACAGACGAAGCAAAAAGCGACCTTATTAATGACAACATATCAAGCGGTCATGCGCGTGCACTCCTGGCTCTGGGATCAGAAGAACAAATAAATGACGTTTTGACAATAATAAAAGATAAAAAACTCAGCGTACGACAAACAGAAAAACTTGTAAGGGACCTGTTATCAGAAAAAAGAAAGCCACGGAAAGGAAGCGAAGATACCGAAGATGAGGAAGGACCATATATCAGACACCTGGCCGAGGAGCTCAAGAAATCCCTGGGCACAAAAGTAAAGATCCAGGGAAAAGGAACAAAGGGTAAAATCGAAATTGAATATTACTCTCCTGATGAGCTTGAAAGACTAATTGGAATACTTACATCGAACGGGTAATATCTACCACCGAAATCCAGTCATGAAACAGTTCAAAGCAAAAGTAGAGGTTAAATTAAAATCCGTAGTTCTTGACCCTCAGGGTAAAGCCGTTCTTTCCGCTTTACATAACCTGGGTTTTGACGATGTAACTGACACAAGGATCGGCAAATTAATAGAATTGAAGATCAAAGGGGAAAGCATGGAGAATGTTCACGAGCAGATCGAACAGGTTTGCAAAAAGCTTCTCACAAACCCTGTCATTGAAGACTACAGCATAAATATTGAAGAGGCCAGCTAGAAAATGTCCAGTTTCGGTGTAGTAGTTTTCCCCGGCTCAAATTGTGACCACGACTGTTACCATATGATAAGGGATCATTTTTCCCAGCCTTGCAGATTCGTCTGGCACGAGGAAACCGAAATCGATGATATAGACTGTATAGTTCTTCCCGGGGGGTTCTCCTATGGTGATTACCTCAGAACCGGCTGCATTGCCAGCTTTTCACCTGTCATAGAATCCGTAAGGACTCATGCAGAAAAGGGAAAGCCTGTTATAGGTATATGTAACGGCTTCCAGATTCTTGTGGAATCAAAGATACTCCCCGGAGCATTTATCCGCAACTCAACACTTACGTTCGTCTGCAAATGGACAAATGTGGTAGTTGAGAATAACAACACCCCTTTCACCCGGGGACTCGAGCTTGGAGACGTACTCAGGATCCCGGTAGCAAACGGAGAAGGAAGCTATTATCTAGACGAAGAACATCTTGCAGATATGAAAGAAAGATCAGGGGTAGTTCTGTATTATTCAGATACACACGGTAACAAAACTCCTGAATCGAACCCCAACGGATCAATTGAAAATATCGCCGGTATTTGTAATGATAGAGGTAATGTTGTCGGGATTATGCCTCATCCCGAAAGATCGTACGACACTATTCAGAGCAGTACCGACGGGGAAAGGATATTCAGTTCTGTTATCAGCTGGATGCAGCAGTTCTAATATATTGATTGTACTGATTTGAGCGTTATGGTAATTTAATTACCTGTAATATTTAGTAGTAATATGGAAAAGCTTAAACCCGACCAGGCAATTGACATCAGGCAGGAGATCTGTCCGATGACTTTTGTTAAAACGAAACTGAAACTGGAAAGTATGTCCGCCGGACAGATCCTCGAAGTTACATTGAGAGAGGGGGAACCGCTTTCCAACCTTCCTAAAAGTGTTGAGCAGGAAGGCCATAAGGTTCTGGATATTCAGAAAGAGGATACATACTACAAAATACTAATTGAGCGTTGCTGATGGATTTACTCCAGAAACTTCCCGATGCCCGCTATAAGAAGAGGAATAGAGTCGAATCTGTAGTGGATCTGATCGGAAATACACCTTTAATATCTCTTGACAAGGTTTCAGGAGGGATTAGCCCTGATGTCCATATCTTTGCGAAAGCGGAATGGTTCAACCCCGGCGGCTCGGTAAAAGACAGACCTGCCTACCAGATGATCAGGGACGGCATTGAATCCGGCGAACTTACCAGAGACAAGATAATAATGGACTCATCCTCCGGGAACACAGCAATTGCATATGCGATGATCGGTGCGGCTCTCGGCTACAAAGTTGAACTTGTAACTCCGCTTAATATTAATACAGAAAGAAAGAAGGTATTAAATGCATTCGGAGCAAAAAGCATTTTTTCCGACCCACTTGAAGGTTCTGACGGGGCTATCAGGCTTGCAAGAAAGCTTAAAAAGGAAAATCCTGAAAAGTATTTCATGCCCGATCAGTACAACAACCCCTCAAACCCTCTGTCCCACTACAAAACAACGGCACCGGAAATAATCGAACAGACCGGTGGAAGGGTAACACATTTCTTTGCCGGGCTGGGGACTAGCGGAACCCTTATGGGCACGGGACAAAAGCTCAGGGAATATAATAAAGATATTAAAGTTATCGCCATACAACCTGCTGAGTCTTTACATGGACTGGAAGGACTGAAACATATGAATACCTCTATTGTTCCCGGAATTTACAACGATGAGTTCCCGGACGAAACCATTTATGTATCGACCGAAAATTCCTACAGTATGATGAAAAATATAATAGACAAGGAAGGTATATTTGTCGGACATTCTTGTGGTGCTGCAGTTCACGCTGCCGTGGAATATGCCAAAACGCTTGAAGAAGGGGTTTTAGTTACCATTTTGCCAGACAGCGGCTTCAGGTATCTAAGTGATAGAATATGGTGGTAAAAATTGCAAAAGAAGCATTTGACGGCATGATCGAACATGCCGAAGAGGGATATCCGCATGAAGTTTGCGGTGTAATGACCGGTATGAACGGCCTGATCAAGAATTATATCAGATGCAGGAATCTCAACAGGGAAAGAGCTCATGACAGGTACGAACTTGACCCACTGTCTTTCAACGAAGCTGATCAGTGGGCAAGGGTCAACGGACAGGACATTGTTGGAATTTACCATTCTCATCCTGATCACCCTTCCAGACCGTCGGAAACAGACAGACAGAGAGCATGGCCTGAATGGGGATATATAATATTCTCGATCAGGGAAGGCAGATACAACGATGCGAGACTTTGGTACATAAATGAAAGTGACTACAGCTTCTTTGAAAAAGAATACGAAATCGGTTAGACAGGTCTAATAAGGTGGAATTTAGAGAAGAACAGATACAGAGATACAGCAGGCACATAATACTTCCCCAGATAGGTGGTGAAGGACAGAAAAAACTGCTGCAATCGCACGTTCTGTGCATAGGTGCAGGAGGACTGGGTTCTCCCGTTGCTTATTATCTTGCAGCCGGCGGGGTTGGTCATATAGGTATAGTGGATTCGGATAATGTTGATATCACTAACCTTCACAGACAGATACTTCACTTTACCGAAGATATAGACACCCCGAAAACATTATCGGCAAAGAACAAGCTCGGAAGACTCAATCCTGATTGCAAAGTAACAACCCATCAGACCAGGCTGGACCACACAAATGCAAGGGATATTATAAAAGATTACGATATAGTAATAGACGGTTCTGATAATTTTTCGACCAGATATCTGGTAAATGATTCGTGCTATCTGGAAAATAAAGTTCTGATAACCGGTGCCATATTCCAGTTCGAAGGCCAGCTGACAACATTCAGGAGAGGAAAAGATGAACCCTGTCTCAGGTGCCTTTTCCCTGAACCGCCTCCTGCGGGGATGTTCCCGAGCTGCCAGGAATCAGGCATTCTGGGAGCAGTCGGTGGAATCATTGGTTCCATGCAGGCAGTTGAGGCTGTGAAAGAGATCCTCGGACTTGGTGATTCACTAAGCGGGAAACTTATAACATTCGATGCTCTGAAGATGTCTTTTAGAGAAATGAAAATAAACAAGCTGAATAGTTGCAAACTGTGCGGTAATAATTCAACTATAACCAAAACAAAACCTGCAGGAGTGCAGTGTTCCGGGTGAATTACTGGCGATTCTTAGCCTTGACAATAATCGGCTGCTCAAACATACTACACAAGAATTTTGGATAAAAGTCTTTACAGTTCCGGAGTATTCTAATGGATCTTATTAAACTATTTGAAAGTACCCTGTCTATCTTACCCGAACTCCTAATAGTAACAGCCTCGATATTCACAATGATATCAGCCCCTGTCTTCGGGGCCAGGAAAAACAATCTAAAACTCATCATCCCGCTTATTCTTATAGCTGCAAGCTTTTACCTGAACCTTGGCAGGTTCATAAACCCGCAAACAGCATTTAACGGTTCACTTTCACTTAACGCGTTCTCGGCCTTTTTTAATTCGATATTTCTTATATGTACAGCGTTCACACTCATAATATCCAGAGATTACCTGGGAGAAACATCTAGAGTGGGCGAATTCTTTTCGCTTATACTGCTTTCTACGACAGGGATGATGATCCTCGTCGAATCGCTTGACTTCATGACACTGTTCCTGGGTTTCGAGATAATGTCTGTTTCTGTTTATATCCTGAGCGGTTTTAACAGAAAATCCATAAGATCTACAGAGTCAGGAATTAAATATCTCATACTCGGAGGATTTTCATCTGCAGTACTTCTTTATGGTATTGCACTCCTTTACGGTGCTTCAGGATCAATATATTTCGAGAAGATACTGTCCGGGTTCGATGCAAATAATCCAATTTATCTCGCCGGTTCTGCACTTGTTCTTGCAGGATTTATTTTTAAGATCGGGGCATTCCCGCTCCAGCAGTGGGTTCCGGACATTTATCAGGGTGCGCCAGTCCCTGCAACCACTTTTATGTCTGTTAATGTCAAAGCGGCGGCATTTGCAATTCTACTGAGGTTTCTCATGCAGACGGTCGATTACCATAACCTTCCACTCGTAAATATTATTATTGTTATTTCTGTTCTGACAATGACGATAGGGAATATCGCAGCGATCGTGCAGTCCAGCATAAAGAGAATGCTGGCTTATTCGAGCATAGCACATGCCGGATACATACTTGTTGGTATTCTTGCCGCTGTAAAGGGTCAGGAAACCGCAGTTAATAATGTTTTATATTATTTATATGCATATGCGATCATGAACCTGGGCGCTTTTGCTATAGTAACCTATCTCAGCAGTGAAGATAAGGAACTTGATAATATCGAACGAATTTCCGGTTTATGGAACAAAAAGCCACTGATAGCTGTTGCACTTGGGATATTCATGTTCTCTCTTACGGGTATACCGCCCACAATAGGGTTCTTTGCAAAATACAGAATATTCCTCACCGCCGTTAATGCAGGATTCTCAATTGTAGTGTTAATTGCACTGGTTAATAGTGTAATTTCAGCATATTACTATTTACGTGTACTAGTATATGCATTTATGAAACAGGATATTTACGAATTCGGTCCTGACAGGCAGTTGACAAAGTTCGCGGTGATCATCCTTGCAATCGGTACATTACTGCTGGGAATTTTTCCACTATATTCACTGGATATTGTTTCCCATGCCGGCAGATCGCTCATAACATTGAATTTTTAGGAACGTACCTTTATAACGTGCTCCTGATCTTTTCCAAATCTTTTCCAAATTTAAGCTTTTTTAGTAGATTATAATTTATATTTAAACCTTTGGTTTAAGTAATAAATATTGTATAATTGAGTTTGATATGTCCAGAACAAAAAGAAGTTCAGCAGAAAGCACTGAATATGGACTTTTAAATGAAATTTTTTCTGCATTTCTTTTCACAGTCGGACTGTTCTCACTTGTAAGCCTGATTTTCTACAGTTCCCATACAGGTTACGACTTGAAAGGTACGATGGGCTCCGTAGGAGTTTATCTTTCCGCAATCCTGGGTGATATATTCGGCCTTTGTTCTTTTTTCATGCCGGCGGTGATGTTCTATCTTGCCTACATTGTATTCACGAGAATGGAAGGTTTCAATCCGTATTCAAAGTTTATCGCAGGCATAATGATATTATTATCTTCAACAACTTTCCTGGGGCTGTTAACAGGGAATGAACCCCTTGCAGGTTATGAACAGCCGGGCGGTGTACTTGGTCAATATTCATCCGCATATCTTAGGGACAATATTGCAGGCTCCATAGGTTCATACCTTTTTGTAACTTTAATACTGTTTTCCAGTTTATTAATAGTAACCGGGATAAAGATCTCGGATATTATGGTTCTATTGAGAAGTATCATTTCGAAGTCGGTACACGCTGCAGGAAAAGCTGCAGGATCAGCAAGAACAGCTATTATGTCATCGCTGTTCTATAAAAACGGTGAGTTAATAACGCAGGAAGCAGGCAGACCGGCAAAACCTTCTCCTTCATTTAAAAAACAGCCAGAAGAGAAAGAATCATTTTCAGATGACATCACAAGCCCGGAGATAATATTCGAAGTAAATCAGAGAGACGATGAGAATGAAAGCAAGATCATAAATCTACCGGTTAAAAAGGATTTCAAACTACCGCCAATAGATCTGCTGGACCCTAAGTCTTCATACTCTATCACCATTGATAAGGATGAAGTATACAGAAAAGCCAGGCTCATCGAAGAAAAACTGAGAGACTTTGGAGTCTCGGGAAAAGTTACCGAAATAAGACCGGGTCCTGTAATCACCATGTTTGAATATAAACCCGCGCCCGGTATAAAAATAAACAAGATAGCGTCTCTGGAAAGCGACCTTGCAATGGGGCTCAGTGCTTACAGTATCAGGATAATCGCTCCTATCCCTGGAAAGAATGTAATAGGTATCGAAGTACCCAATCCTGAGAGGGAGGTAGTTGCTCTCAGGGAACTCATAGAAGAAAGTGAATTCAATGACAGGACTTCAATGCTAACACTCGCGCTCGGGAAGGACATATCAGGAAGACCCTACTATATGAACCTCAGGACAGCCCCGCACCTTATGATCGCCGGAACCACTGGTTCCGGAAAAAGTGTTCTGTTAAATGCAATTTTAACAAGCCTTTTCTACAAAGCCAGTCCCAGGGAGATAAAATTCATAATGATCGATCCGAAGATGCTTGAGCTATCCATTTATGAAGATATCCCCCATCTGCTCCATCCCGTTGTTACTGAACCGAAGAAAGCAGCGGCCGCATTAAAATGGGCTGTAGAAGAGATGGAGGCAAGGTACAGGATATTATCTGAAGAAGGTGTTAGGGACATAGAGACACATAATAGAAATATTGAAAAACTAACGGCAGAAGAAAAGGATGAACGATGGTTACCTTATATTATAATTGTAATAGACGAACTCGCGGATCTGATGATGATCGCACCGAACGAGATCAAGGAATCGATCACCAGACTTTCACAGAAAGCCAGAGCCGCAGGTATTCATCTTATTGTTGCTACCCAGAGACCATCAGCTGATGTCGTTGCCGGATTGTTAAAGGCCAATTTCCCTGCAAGGATTTCCTTCCTTGTATCTACAAAGATCGACTCCCGTATAATACTTGATACAGGAGGAGCTGAAAGACTGCTAGGCAAAGGTGACATGCTTTTCCTTAAACCGGGCACTTCTTCTCTTGTTAGAATCCAGGGTGCACTTATATCCGACGATGAAAGGGAATCAATTACAGATTATCTCAAATCCCAGGGTTCCCCCGTGTATAATAATGAAATAACTCAAATTGATGAATCTGATGATTCCGGGGATGTTGACGAAGAAAAGGATGAGCTTTATTATACAGCTTTAAGGATTATTGCCGAATCTCAGCAGGCTTCAATATCGATGCTTCAGAGAAAACTTAAAATCGGTTATAACAGAGCGGCCAGGATCGTGGAGATAATGGAAAAAGAAGGAGTAATAGGACAGCAGGAAAGTGCAGGTAAGCCACGAGAGGTTTTTATAGATCTCAACCAGATAAAGGAGTCATAAAATTGATAAAATATATACTTACAGCTTTTATATCAGGATTGTTTTTGGTGTCTGCAGTTAATGCAAAGGAAAATACCGGTATAGATAACGTAGTCGACCAGATACAGAAAAAATACGAAAAAATAAATGAATTCCACGCCACTTTCGTGCAGGAAGCAGAAGTAAGATCGCTTGACACCGTAGAGAAAGCACATGGTGAGGTATGGTTTAAGAAACCCGGCATGATGAGATGGAACTACTATAAACCCACCAAAGACGAGATCGTATCCGACGGAAAAACAATATGGTATTACAACGAGCAGGAAAAACAGGTCATGAGGTCCTCCCTGGCAAAACTGAACCAGGACTCGAACTCAACCACCCTTTTAACCGGGCTCGGCAAGATCAAGGAATTGTTCAATGCCAGGTTCTCATCAGAGGATGGTATAGAAAATAGCCCTGAAAGTTATCTGATCGAACTAACACCGAAAGATAACAATTCCGACAAAAACAGCGATAACAATAATGCGTATAACAAAATCATAATATCTGTTGACAAGAACAATACACTCGTCAACACTATTTATCTTTTCGATCCTTTCGGTAACAAGACCAAGATAACACTCAATGATCTTAAACTTAACGACAAGATAAAGGATTCAGTTTTTAATTTTAAGGCTCCGAAAGGAACCGAAGTCGTGGACATGCCGTCTTCAGGACAATAATTGAGAAGACCAGTCTGCTGAAAATTTATTTATAATTATTACTATCTTTGTATTCTGAATACTTTTAGAATTTTATTCTTCTACTAAACGGATTTACGATAAATGAGACGAACTGTCAGGTTCTTTTTTTATATAGCTTTGTTCTTTTTTTTACTATGGTCATTCCTTGTTGCAAGTATTTATATAGATTCTGTAACACAACAGAAAGAAAAAGCCGATGCAGTCGTTGTTATGGGTGCGAGCCAGTGGAACGGCAGGCCCTCCCCCGCTCTCCGGGACCGCCTGGACCATGCATATAATATATACAATGACGGTCTGGTCAAATACATTATACTGACCGGTGGAATAGCAAGGGGTGACACCACCTCGGAATCAGCCG
>Ga0102952_1000178_pt1 | contig 29514 bp, 17 predicted proteins | sample SalPon2A_C_D1_MG_FD_78506 | JGI IMG/M metagenome (GOLD analysis project Ga0102952, IMG submission 78506) | Soil microbial communities from South San Francisco under conditions of wetland restoration - Salt Pond MetaG R2A_C_D1_MG | ecosystem: Environmental > Terrestrial > Soil > Wetlands | place... | reverse complement strand
TCAATATCGTTTATCCTTCTAATGGGCTTTAATGGGTATTCCCAAAATGGCTCCGAGATTCCCGAAAGACCTCCCATCATTGATATGCACATGCATACGGGCCTTCCCCACGAAATACCTGCCGGGACCCCGTCCCTTTGTCGGCCTGCACCCTGTAAAGGCGATGTCCCGGCCTCTGATCCCACCGAATTGATGGAGAAATCATTGGCTATTATGGACCGGTACAATATCGTGGAAGGATTCCTCAGTGGCGTCGAATGGTCAACGGTCCAAAAATGGTCTAAGGCAGCTCCCGGACGCTTTATTGCATCCCCGTTTATACTAAAACCCCAACCCTCCGAAATCGATAAATTAAGGCAAGAGTATGCAGCCGGTCGTTTTAAGGGGATGGGTGAAATCGGGACACAACTCATGGGAATACCCCCGAACGATCCCTCCCTGGAACCCTATTTTGATTTAGCCGAAGAACTCGACCTGCCCCTGCTTATCCATACCTTGGGGATCGGGCCTTATATGCCCCCATTTCGGTCTGCTGCAGGTAACCCGCTCTTGCTGGAGGATGTGCTTGTAAGGCATCCCAAACTTCGGCTTTATGTTGAGAATGCTGGATACCCCTATGGAGAAGAAATGATTGCCATGATGTACCAGTATCCACAGCTATACGCCGATGTATCTACAATAACCTGGGTCATTCCACGTACGGCCTTTTATGATTATCTGGAAAAGCTGATCCGGGCCGGCCTCGGAAAACGGTTGATGTTTGGTTCGGACCAAATGGTATGGCCTGAGAAAATCGGGGAGGCCTTGGAAGCCATTGAACAAGCCCCATTTTTAACGGACGAACAAAAACGGGATTTATTATATAATAATGCGGTACGTTTTCTTCGCCTTAATGAGGATGAAATGAATTTGGTAAAACAGTAGAAGAACTATCGCGAATGAATTTTACAATAATGGGGAAACCTGTGTTTGTTCGCCAAGGGACCATTGAAGATGAGACGATATGTGTATACCCAATGTCGCAATTCACATCGATCATACTTTCTACTTATGCTGAAATTATGAGGGTACACAATACAGGCAAGTTTTTCGGTGCGCTTCTCACAATTCCGGGCCTGGTTTTAATACCCAAAGAGAGGGTATCTCTTCAGGGGAACGGTCCCTGGGATGCCCTATTTATTCAGAAAGGCAGCCTGCTCGTTGGATAGCTAAGCCTGATCAATCATTTTCGCTACCCGGTTCGCAGAGCGCGTGGCTGCTTCGGTACCCCAATTCAGGTTGTCCGCATAGGCCCCGGCGAAATGGATGCGCCCCACTGGTTCCATGATCCCGGGCCAGAAGCGATGGAGTTCGCCAATGGGAAAGGGCTGGCGTTCACAGGTAGGCGAAAATTTATGCTTTGTCCAGTCCTGCCCGAGTGCCTGTACAATGGTATCTCCTCCCTTCCCGGGATACAATTCCCTGAATGCGGCCAGGGCCCGCTGGGGCGAAATACCCCCTGCCCCGGTGCCCAGTACAATGACCCGATGCGTATCTACTTCCGTGGCGGATTGCCAGATATCCCATATGTCTGGATGGTCCAGGAACATGTTGATGCTCAGGCCGTCTTTTTCCCAGAATTTCGAGCTGGCCTCAAAGACAAACCGCTGGTAGGAATCATAGGTAACATGATCGATTATGTACTGCTTTGCCTCCGGGATGGCGGGCTGTACGGCTATGTTTTTAAACGCCGGGGGTGGGATGCAGTTTACAAAGTAATCAGCCCTGATTTCCCTGGTTTGTTCCTGATCCTTGTAAGTAACCGTAACCCCATCTTCTTCATTCAGCAGGGAAATGATCGTTTTATCCAGCCAGACCCTGGGGCCCAGCCGTTTCGCAAAGGCATTGGGCAGCATCTGGTTACCCCCCTGGAGCCGGTAGATATCCGTGGGAAATTCGGGGACTCCCCGAATGTTCAGGATGGCCGACATCCAGATGGAAAATAGTGCGGAAGAATTTTTTCCGCCCAGGCGTGCAATGGCGGCCACGGAAGCGCCTTCCTTTCGGTAAATATCAGTGATTGGAATGGTATCCAGATCATCCATACCGTTCCCGAATGGCTGGTATTCGTCCTTGATCTTGCTGTAGTATTTTTCGAGATACAGTTTATTTAATTCCCCCCATGGATTTGAAGAGAGAAAAGTGACTTCTTTATCGTTATAGCCCAGGGAACGCAGAATATCCGGATTGTGGAGATCCTCTTCAGTATAAAAGGTCCCATCAATCCTCCGAAGCACGTTTTTCCGTCTGGGATACGGAAGGGCTGTCAGGCCGAATTCTTCGATATATTGCCAGTATCGGTCATATCCGGGCCGGGTAATATGCTCCTGGCCATAGTCGCCATACAAGCCGTCAGACAAGCCGTCATGTGCCGTATAGACATGGCCGCCATGCCTGCCGGAAGCTTCGAGAACGGTCACCTCGTGCCCCATTTTCATCAGTTCATAGGCACAGCACATACCTCCTATGCCCGCTCCCCCAACTACAATCCTTTTGGGCTTTGCGGCGGTTTTGGGGGCGTAAGGTTTCGAATCCGGCTCCCGGCCAACAGCCGTATCCAGATTCAAGATGGAGGCGCTGACACCTGCCTTGATCGTATTTGTAATAAATTTTCTTCTTTTGAGATGGGTCATTTCCCTTGTATTTTAGGTTTATTCATGCCTTCTGGCAAATCCGTTTAAAGTAAGTCCATATGGTTTGGTTAAACCATGGCCTCCCGGTCTGGGCCCTATATTTTGAAATATACTTTCTTCTTATCCAGGAAATACGTCAGGTACCAGAACATATATAGAACAAATAGCGCATTGATTACCAGGATTATATCTTCAGGAACATTCAGTGGTTTCAGAAGGCCCTCGGTAAAGATCTTACCAAAACCAGTGAACCATTGGTGGCCTACGGTCTCTGAAAAAAGGTATATGAAAATGGAATTGGTGCCCACCACGGAAAAAACCCGCATCCACTTCTTTTGATGGTCCTTTACATCGATATACCAATAGGAAAAAGCCAGGGCAAGCAGGGCAAAACCTCCGGAAGCAAGCGTAAACGAGCTGGTGGCTATCCGTTTGATAATAGGGGTGATGCCCAGCAGGTCCATCCCGAAACCTAAAACCAACAGTACAATCCCCCAAAGCAAAAAGGTTTTTACTTTTTCCATACCTGTTTTTGCCGAAAGAAGGATCTGTCCGCAAACAACCCCCCAAATGGTGTGGGCCGCGGTTGGAATGAAATTGATGGTTACCCAGCCCCCGTCATTTATTTTTCCCATGAAAACCATATCCATATAGGAACCAATACTGTGTCCTTCGTTAAAGGGATCCTGGGGGTTGTAAAGCCTATAGAGCAATTCGGTGAGCAGGAGCAGCCCGGCTGAGATCAGGATTTGATACTTATGTGGCAAATTCATGATTGCATAGGCGATCAGAATAGTAAATGCCAGTTGTACCAGTACATTCCATAATTCCCAAACCAATGCGTGGGCGTATACACAATGCAGCAAAACCCCAAATGCAAACAGGAGGAAGCATCGCTTAACAATATGCCGGGTTACCTGTTGCCTGCTACCGGTGGCCAGCCGTTTTCTAAGCGAAAAAGGCATGGCGACCCCCACGATGAACATGAAAAAGGGCTGAATCAGGTCCCAAAACCGAAGGCCGTGCCAGGGATGATGGTGCAGCTGAAGGGCTATAGGCTCTAAGAAGGCATTATCCTTCACCAATTCATAAAAGTTGTGGTGGAATCCAGCCCCCTCCGCAATTAAAAGAAACATGGTAAGTCCACGAAAAACATCCAGTGAATAAAGGCGTTTTGAAACATCGCCTGCGAATTGTGACATAAGTACATGTTTTGTTGGTTAACGAAATATATTTTCGGCCACTACGACCCGTATATGCCAATGGTTTCCCTACTTTTTATAAGCGGGATATTCTTTTCCATCCTTATCCTGAAACCGGACTTCCTTTATATGGTTGTTTAATAGAATACCCCGGGTACTTTGGGATAGGTAGCCTGATCCGTCATAGAATTCCACTTTACGATGTTCCCCGTTATCGTATATGATATCTGCCCAGAGCACAGCAGGACCGGCAAGGAGGACAGAGCTGGTATTTTTATCCGGACCCAGTTCAAATACCCTTAAAGGCGCATCATTGTTGGCCAGAATAGTATACATCCCGCCGGGAGACCTTTTCATGTGTGCCAGGCCACTGGCGTCCTGGTCGTTCAACAGGCCGCTTTTGGCTAAAGGCATAACATCAAACCCTCCCCGGCCATTTCCCTTAAGGACAATCCCTTTGATGGCATCATACCGGCCGGTGGATACCTCGGTAGAATAGGAATTGCCGGTTAATAGGGCATCCAGGTGACCATCCCCGTCAAAATCCTCCACGACCATCCCTTCAATCGGGCCCAATTGACAAGCTTTGGGCAGGGGATGCAGGTTAAAAGTGCCATTGCCGAGATTTTCCATGTAGGCGCTTGCGAAGGTTTCGCTTTTTACCACGTAGGCATCCTCGAGTTCCTCGGGAAGGAACGCCTGTTCAAAGGTGACTTCCGAATATGCCTCATAGGTTTGGAAACGCGACCTCATGGCCGTAATCTGGCTGATGATCTCGTCCCTGGAATGAGCCAGGTAATTCTTATCGCCTATGTAATAGCTCATCACCGGGTCTATAGTCCCATTTTTGTCGAAATCCTTGGCATAAATGCTAAGGGGCTCGCCTTTAGCGGCAGTATATTTGCTGTTGAGCCCGAGGTTGCCAAGGAGGTAATCCACATCACCGTCATGGTCAAAATCCCCTCCGGCTATACTATTCCACCAACCAGAAGAATTTTCCAATCCGGCCCCTGCCTCATCTTGATAGGCCAGTTTTCCTCCCGTATTCTTAAAAATGGTGACCGGCATGAACTCCCCTACTACCATCAGGTCTTTCCAGCCATCGTTGTCGTAATCCGACCAAAGGGCGGAACTCACCATGGAAAGGTGTTCCCAGCCCGGGATGGAATTGCTTATATCTTTGAATTGGACGGGAGTACCATTCTCCCCTGAAACATTTTCAAGCAGGTAACTTCTGGCGGGCAACGGATAAGAACCGGGGCTGACCCGGCCCCCGATAAACAGGTCCAGATCCCCATCCCTGTCGAAATCCGCTGCGGTCACGACCGAACCGCTCGCCGTAATTTCCGGTAGGCCCCTGTATCGGCTGAACTTCCCCTGCCCATTGTTTATATAGAGGCGGTCCTGGTACCTTTCGGGTTTATTTTCCATGTAAACGCCTCCGCTTACTACATATAGATCCTCATCCCCGTCCCCATCGGCATCAAAGAAAAGAGCGCCCAGATCCTCGTATGCGGGATCGTCCTGCCATTCGCCGGAATGGAATCCCCCCAGGGAATCCTGCAAATAGAGCTGTCCCGTTTGTCCAGCTGCACCACCTACAAAGAAATCTTCGAAACCGTCATTATTTACGTCGGAAACGGCTATACCTGGTCCTAACCTTGAGTGCATGTGGGGCAGGATGGGCTGCAATTTAAAATCAACCATTTTGTCTTCCTTATGCCGGAAATCGATTCCCAATGAATCGGTCCTGTCCGAGAAGAGATGGTCTGCTTCCGCCTTTACAGCTTCGAGGGCAGCAGGTGCCGATTGTTCCTGATTGATGTCCAGGATTTCGTTGGCCGGCACGTCACTTATGGCCTGGTACCGGCCATCCGGCCACCAGACTTCCACTTTATCGGCTTTTTTGCGATTTCCCAGTCCGAAATGGATGGTATGGTCAACACTGGATTCATATCCCCGGCTCAAAAAATGCTGGTAATACTGCGTGAGCGAATCGGCAGTAACCTTTACCAGGCTTCCGATCCCTTCAAGGTTACCCTTCCTACCGTGAAGCCGTATGCGGAGATACTGGTTGGAAGTTTTCCCGGCGCTGATATTTTCATAAATGGATGCCGGTTGGTTTACGTTGTTTACCAGCATGTCCAGGTCGCCATCGTTATCCAGATCGGCGTAGGCGGCACCGGTTGAACAGCTCGGTGCATCCATCCCCCAGTTTTTTCCCTGGCTTGTAAATGTGAGGTCGCCGTTGTTTTTGTAGACATAATTGACGAGGTTGGCAGGCGGAAGTTCCCGGATGGAAGCGAGCTTTTGCCTGATTTTGGTTTTTGGGTCGCCAAGGGGGGTATCGTAAATATCCTGGTAGTGGATATAATCCAGGTTTCCCAGGTCGTGCATAAAACCGTTGGTAACGAATAAATCCCGGTAGCCGTCATTGTCGAAATCGGCCAGCAAGGGGCTCCAGCTCCAATCTGTGCTGCTTACCCCGGCAAAAAAGCCGATCTCGCTAAAATGGTTTTCCCCCAGGTTAAGCTGGAGGGTATTGCGGCTGTACTGGGGGTTGTACCCCGCATCGAGCATCCTTTGGAAACGGTCGTAGCCGGTAGAGGAAATGATCAGTTTTTGACGTTTGTTGTCCTCGGGACGCATATCCAGGACTATGATATCAGGCTTGCCATTATTGTCAATGTCGGCAATATCATTACCCATCCCGGCATAGGACGTATGGTTTATATACTGGTCAATCTCATCCCTGAAGGTCCCGTCTCTATGGTTGATATAGAGGATGTCGTTCCCTATAAAGTCATTGGACACATAGATGTCGGGCCAACCGTCCATATTGATATCCGATATCCCGAGGCCCAGGCCGTAGCCTTCGGTCAGGATGCCGGACTCCAGGGTTACGTCAACGAATTTTCCGTTCCCTTCATTCCTGTAGAGGCGGTCATTGTTTGGCGCCTCGCCATGCAGCCTCCTGGGGAGGCTGGTATTTACCTTTTTGTCATAGGAAGCCGGGTTAACCAGGAGGTACATATCCAGGTCCTGGTCTTTGTCATAGTCAAAAAAGGCAGCCTGCATGGACATACGGGTATCTGCAAGGCCATATGCCTCGGCCTGTTCGGTAAAGGTCAGGTCCCCGTTATTGATATACAACAGGTTGGCGCGTTCCTCTCCCCGGGCATTTCCGGCTACGCAAACGTATATATCCAGCCAGCCGTCCTGGTTGATATCTACCATGGTGACCCCGGTACCCCATCTGGTGTTCAGGATCCCGGCACGCTCACTAATGTCTTCAAATTGTAATCCGCCTTTATTGAGGTACAGCCGCCCGGAAACCATATTGCCGCTGAAATACACATCGGCCAGGCCGTCATTGTTCACATCGCCTACGGCCACTCCTCCACCCGTATAGATATTCATATAGCTCAGCACGTTAATGCTGTCGTTTTCCTCAATAGTGTTGCGGAATTGTATTCCCGATTCCTCAGGCTCCAGGAGGCGAAAACCCCCGGTTTGCCTGTTGATACACGAAATCAGCCCGAGAAGGCAGGTCAAAGCTATGATATAGGCGGCTACTCGCTTCATTGGGCAACCAGGATTTCATGTTCCTCCCCCTGATCATTGTAAATCTTCACCGAAATAGCCGTCTCCGGAATTCGGAGCGTACGGCCGGACTGTGACAAATATCCCGAACCGCGGTTAAATTCAAAGCGTTGTGTTGAATCGTCGGCATATCGGATCAGGGCTCCCGTGTCATGCTCCTGAACCTGATATTTCCCGGGCACACTGGCATTAAGTGCCTGTACTTCGAGGGGGCCGTTATTTATTCCTGCGATGAACACCTGGCGGCCGCCGGCTGTCAGCTCAACCAGGCTTTTGGCGTCGCCCTTAACCAGGAACCCGCTCTCCCGGGCTTCCACAGGATGCAAACCTCCTTTCCCGTCACCGGCCAGGAACCAGCCAAAGGAGGCATCGTATTGTCCCGAAAAGACTTCCCCGCTATAAAAATTGCCTACAGCGAGCAGGTCGAGATGGCCATCCTGGTTGAAATCTCCTGTGATCATTCCATATATGGGAGCGGTTTGGGCCTCCAATGGCAATGGTGTTATCCGGAACTTGCCATTTCCAAGATTTTCCAGATAACTGCTGGCAAACGTTTCACTTTGAACCACATAGGCGTCTGCCAGTTCCTCTTTGAGGAATGACTGTTTGAATGTGGCTTCCGCATAGTCAGAATATGACCTGAACCGGCCCCTCATAGCGCTTATCTGGGCAATCAGGTCACTTCTTGAATGAACGATATAATTCTCCCCATTTATGTACTGGCACATTATGGGATCTACAGTCCCGTTTTTGTCATAATCCTTGGCATATACAGACAGGGGTTCCTTTTCCGAAGCTTGGTAGCGGCTGTTCAGCCCCAGATTACCCAGTACATAATCCATATCCCCGTCTTCATCAAAATCTCCGGCTACAATGCTGTTCCACCAGCCCCGCGTATTCCGGAGGCCCTGCCCGGCCTCAATTTCCTTTAGGATGCCATGGTTATTTTTAAAGAAACGTATGGGCATAAATTCTCCGGTAACCATCAGATCAGGCCAGGAATCGTTGTCGAAATCGGTCCAGATGGCAGCTGTCACCATCCCCAGGTCTACAGGAAGACCCTGTTGCACGTCCTTTTCAAACTGCAGCTGCCCGGGCTGGCTGGTATTCTTCAATAAAAAGCTTTTGGGCTTCAACGGAAAGGATCCCGGGCGCACCCTGCCCCCTACGAAAAGGTCGATTTTACCGTCCTTGTCATAATCTGCGGCGGCAACCGCTGCCCCGCTCTGCGTAAATTTGGGGAGGCCGGCGGAACGTTTGAATTTCCCGCCTCCGTCATTTTCATAGAGCCGGTCCTGATATAGCGGATCGCCTTCAGGGAAACTGCTTCCCCCACTGACAACATATAGGTCCTGGTCCCCATCCCCATCGGCATCAAAGAAAAGGCACCCCATATCTTCATAGTCCGGGTCCTCAAAATCCTTCGGCAGAAATGTGCCGTCAGGTTGTTGTATCAGCAATGCACCTGCTTGCCCGGCTGCACCCCCGGCAAAACAATCGTCCAGGCCGTCTCCGTTTATATCGCCAACGGCCAGGCCCGGGCCATTTCTTGAATGCATATAGGGCAGCAGGGGCTGCATCTTGAAATCGACGAAGTCATCTTCGCGATGGGCGTGTTCCAACCCGACGCTGTCCAAAGGCTCGAAAAGCGGCCTGGCCACTGGTTGGGGCTTCTCTTCCCAGGTGGTTGCATTCTCATATTTAAGATCGATTGCCTGATCTGCCGCGACTTGTGTCAGGAGTTGTTTTTTCCCGTCGGGCCAGGTTACCAAAACGGTATCTATTTGTTGCACCGGCCCCAGGCCAAAATGCAGCCCGTGCTCTACGGTAGACAAATAGCCGCGGTAGGGGGTATGGTATTCCTTTTGTTTTTGCCCGCTATACCGCAATTCTACAGAACTCCCCAACCCGTTTAAATTGGGTTTCCTGCCTTTAAAATTAAATTTAATGTAGTGCCCTTTGGTCTCTGCTTCACCCTGGTTCTCATAAATACCGGCGGGATCATCAATATTATTGATCACCAGGTCCAGGTCCCCGTCGTTATCCAGATCGGCGTAAGCCATGCCATTGGAATAGGTAGGAGTTGTAAATCCGGCTTCTTTTGACCGGTTCTCAAAAGTCAGGTCTCCGGAATTGTGGTAAAAATAGTTGGGCAGTTTTATGCCTGGCAGTTTGTTCAATTCGTCGAGCCGTTGTTTTCTATTGGCTTCCGCTGTGCCCATGGTAAGGACGCGATTGCCGTAAACCATAAAGTCCAGGTTGGTAATGTCTTGCCGGTATCCATTGGTTACGCATAAATCGTTGAGGCCGTCCTGGTCGAAATCTGCGAACAGGGCACTCCAGCTCCATTCGGTTGCTGCTATCCCCGCCATTTGCCCGATTTCGCTAAAAGTCCCGTTTCCATTGTTCAGTTGAAGGGTATTTCGAATGTATTGGGGCATATAGCCATAGGAAAGGCCAGTCTGGAATTCACTGTAATTGTTCCCCATCATGGTGAGCTTCCATCGCTTATTGTCTTCGGGCAACATATCCAGGACCACCACATCCATAAAGCCGTCGTTGTTGATGTCGGCGATATCATTGCCCATCCCGTTGTATGTCAGGTGCTGGAAATAATCCCGGATCTGATTTTGAAAGGTACCGTCTTGCTGGTTGACATAGAGGATGTCGTCCGTAAGGAAATCATTGGAAACATAGATATCCGGCCACCCGTCCCTGTTGATGTCGCAGATTTCCACCCCCAGGCCGAACCCTTCAATTTGTATCCCGGCTTCCTCCGAAACGTCGGTAAAGGTCTCGTCCCCATTGTTTCTGAACAATTTATCCACAGAAGGAGCATTGCCCGAACGGTCTTTGGGCCTGCGCGTATTCCGGTTGAAGTCGACCAGGGCGTTGCTCAGTAGATACACATCCAGGTCCCCATCGCCGTCATAATCAAAGAAGGCCGCCTGGACGGAGTAGCTGTCGTCATTGAGACCCCAGGCTTCCGCAGATTCTGTAAACCTCAATTCATCCCCCTTTTTCCCATTGTTGATATACAGTAGGTTGTCTCTGTCTTTGGCTACTGAACTCCGGGAACCCCCGCAGCTTACATAAATATCCGGGTACCCGTCCTGGTTTATGTCTACAATGGCCACTCCATTAGACCACCGGGTAGCCCCGGTATGGGTTTGGGCGGTAATATCTTTGAATTTCCAATCGCCCAGGTTCCTGTACAACCTATTGCTCGACATATTGGCCGTAAAAAACAAATCCTGCAGGCCGTCGCGGTCAAAATCTGCCACAGCCACACCTGCCCCGTTGTACATGTATTCGAACTCAAGGACAGTTAAGCTGTCTGAAAGGATTAGTGCATTGTTGAAGGTGACACCGGTGTCATCGGGCGAATGTTCCCTGAAGAGGGGTTTTTTATCGTTGCAGGAAGAAAACAGATATACAAAACTCACTACTCCCAGGCATACTAACGTTCTCATCATGGAGCTTGAAATATAAAAAACTGCAATCAGTGGCTATAGAAAAGGAATCCAACCTGTAAAATACAGATTGGATTTCCAGTGAATTAAACTAAAATAAAACTAACTCAAATTTCAGAACACTTAAACTTATTTCACACTTATTAATAACCGGGATTCTGGACTAATAATCCGTCTGATCGCTCTATTTCCGAAAGGGGGAACGGGAAGACATTGAACTTGTCGTTCCAGGCTGCGCCAAATATTTGCGAACCGATTCCCCATCGGGTAATGTCGAACCAGCGGTGAGGTTCCAGGGCCAGTTCTATGCGTTTCTCCTGGCGCATCGCCTGGGTAAGGTCGGCGCTTGCGTCCAGGATCGGCAGGCCGGCCCGCACCCTGATATCATCAATTTGTTGCTTGGCGATCGTAAGGTCGCCCCCTCCTTCGATCAACGCCTCGGCGTACAGCAATTTCAACTCCGCAAAGCGGAACCAGCGTTCGTTGTTGAAGTCTGCCTGTCCGTTAGGGGCATGGTTATCGCTGACTGCATTGATTGAACCCCTGTATTTTTTCAGGGTGAAGTTGGTTGAAGACCAATCCGGGTCGTAGGGCAACTCGTAGCGGGTACCGTCAAAAGTATAATAGGTATCGCCGTCCTCATAAAGGATCGTTTGCCTTCTTAGATCCCCTGGTTCAAAGGCATCTACCAGGTCCTGGGTGGGGTCCCAATACCCCAGTTTCCCGCCCGGTGCCCCATTGGAGGCATCCCAATACCATCCCCGGCCGGTACCCTGGGAAGCTTTGAAATTTTCGGAGTGGGTATCGTCGAAGACCCAGAGGTTATCATCCGAGAACGGGCCTCCGTATTGGATTTCGAAGATGGATTCAGCGTTGTTTTCGTTATTGTAGGCGAAAACGCTTTCATAATCTGGCAATAACTGGTAAGGTCCGTTGTTCACGACATCTTCGAAAGCGGTAATGGCTGCAGCCCAATCTTGCTTCCAGACATTTACTTTTCCGATATAGGATTTGGCAGCCCAAGAAGTGGCACGCCCTGTATTGCTGCTATCCCATGTAGCGGGAAGCCCGGCGGCGGCATCTGTGAAATCGGAAAGGATGGCGGCAAAGAGTTCTTCCTTGGTGGCATTGGGCTTGGCCTGGTCATAGATGCCGGGTACTATTTCAAGTGCCAGGGGCGGGGTGCCGAACAATTTCATTGCCTGGAAATGGAACCAGGCCCGTAAAAATTTGGCCTCGGCTCCCAGAACGGTTTTATCGGCGGCGGTCAACTCATTATCCCCATCCAAATTCTGAAGCACCAGGTTGGCCCTGTAGATGCCTTCATATATTTGGGTATATACAGCTGCATAGGGCACGTCACTGGAGCGGATCAGCAGGTTATCGATATCCCTGGAGATCTGGTCGGAGTTGACGGCATCGGCCGCCACATCATCGGTTATTGTCATGGAAATTTTCCAGAATTCCCCCATCTCACCCAGGGTCTCGGTACTGGTCCCCCAAAAATCCTGTATGGAAGAGTAGGATGAGAAGATAGCCCCGTCAAAATCCGCCCTGGTCTTATAAAAGGTATCTGTTGTAAGCCTGTCCAGCGGCTGCAGATCCAGTTCATTACTGCAGGAGTTTAATCCGAGAAAGCAGAGGCTTGCAATAAGTACGAATATTTTTTTCATAATAGGATTATTATAATTTAGTAAAGATCATGGTTAGTTAAAGGTTACTGTCAAACCCAGTTGAACAATCCGCGGCAGGGGGGAGGCCCCTCCGTCCTGGCCGGTAGCCAGGGTGAAATCGCCTTTTTGAAAACTTTGTGTACGCCCAACTTCCGGGTCGTATCCGGAGTACTTGGTAAATGTAAACAAATTCTGTGCGCCTATGTAAACACGCAGGTTTGATACAAAGTCGCCTGTCCAGCTCTTTAACTTGTCCTGAGGGATGGTGTAACCCAGGGAAACATTCTGGATCCTCAAATATCCTGCATCTTCCACCCAACGGTCAGAAAACCGGTTGTTACCATTTGGATCGCCAGGTGCCAATCTCGGATGTGAACTGGAATTGGTCGTCCCTTCTCCGGTCCACCTGTCCAGAACCTGGGTGCTGAAGTTATTTTGACCGGTTAGGCTTTCCAAGGCAATCCTCGCTGAGTTGTAGACCTGTTTGTTGCCCACACCTCTCAGATTCATCGCAAAGTCCAATCCCTTATACTCGGCGTTCAGTGTGAAGCCGTAGAAAAATTTCGGGAATGGGCTGCCAATGATGGTCCGGTCTTCAGAATTGATTTGCCCGTCGCCATTCACATCCACAAAGCGGATATCTCCCGGGGAGGGCGTACCCCCCGCATCGGGCAGGGCGGCAGCTACTTCTGCGTCATTTTGGTATAAGCCATCGGTTTTATACCCAAAGAAATGCCCCAGGCTTTCCCCTTCTATGGTCCGGTGGGTTGATGCCCCGCCGATACCTGTAATGATCTGGGGGATCTGCCCCAGGTCTGTTACCTCATTTTTAACAGTGGTCAGGTTCCCACCGACACTATATTTGAAATCGCCGACGGAATTATTCCAGTTAAAGGATAACTCTATCCCGGAATTCTTTATTTCCCCAATGTTGGCGTCTGCAGGCAGGAAAAAACCGGATACATAAGGGAGCGGCAATCCAAGGAGCACGTCTTGGGTTGTTTTGTTGTAATAGTCAGCTGTGACGCTTAGTCTGTTATCTAGGAAGGAGCCATCAAACCCAATATCAAACTGGTTGCTGGTCTCCCATTTGAGATTCTCATTGGCAAACGTGGTAGGGGCCGGGGCCACGACCGTTTGCTGGCTGTCTCCCACAACATAGCGGATATTGTTATTAATGGAACTCAGGAAGGCAAAGTTGAGACCTGTAAACTGGTTCCCTGATTGCCCCCATCCTGCGCGGATCTTGAGATCATTGACAAAACTGTCTTCTCCTTTCGGGAAAAAGTCTTCATCCGAAATCCTCCAACCAACGGATACCGATGGAAATATCTGATCCCTGTTGGCTTTTGCGAACCTGGAGGTCGCATCGCGCCGAACGTTGAAGGTAGCCAGGTACTTGCCTTTGTAGTTGTAGGTAATACGCCCCAGCCATCCCTGTAAGGTCCAGAGGTCTGCTTCGTTTGCACCGGCTACGGTCGTACCGCTTGCGGCGAAATTTATGTTGAACAGGTCGCGACCCTGTAACCTCACCTTGTCAAACCGGAATTTGGTTTGTTCAAACCCAACGAGGACACCCAGGTTATGATCTCCCCCGAAAGTTTTGTCGTATTGCAAGGTAGCAGAGGTAGTCAGCGTCAATTCTTCGGGCCTGGAAGAAACCAGGAGAGAAGAGCCGGTTGAATTGTCCAGCACGGCATCGGTAGTGAGGTATTCCCCACGGCCCACGTTGTAATCCAATCCCAGGGAAGTGCGTGCCCTCAGGCCTTCCATTAATTCCAGTTCGCCATAAAAGCTCCCTAAAACCTTCCTGGTGCGTATAGTTGTTTTGGTATAGCGATCATCCGTATTGAATAAGTAGTTGGTTGCAGACCCGTCACCCACGGTGGTAGGATTGATCGGGTTGTATCCAAAGGCACCGTCCCCGTATGGTTGGTAATAAGGGGCGTTCAAAGCGGAATTGAATCCGGCATAGATACCGGGCTCACTTTGTACCTGGCGATCGGTTTGGCTGAGCAGGATAGATTCCCCGAACTTCAACCGTTTCCCAACCTTTACATCGGAATTGGCTTTAAATGAATACCGGGTAAAGCCCTGGGCCCTTTCAATACCTTCCTGGTCCATATACCCGCCGGACAGGAAATAATTGGCGTTTTCGCTCCCGCCACTTACCGTTACGTTGTGGCTCTGGACAAAACCTGTCTTAAAGATCAGATCCTGCCAATCTACGAAGGGGCGACCCCTGAACTCAGACACGTCGGTACCCAATTGTTGTTGGATATCTATGTATTGTTCCACGTTGAGAACATCAATACGGTCGCGCGTAGTGGCCATGGAGGCATATCCGTCATAAGTAACCCGCGCATCCCCGGCTTTACCTCTTTTAGTAGTGACTATGATTACCCCGTTGGCGGCCCGGGCCCCGTAAATTGCAGTGGAAGCCGCATCCTTCAGGACATCGATGGATTCGATATCATTGGAATTAAGCCCTGCAAGCGGGTTGGAGTCGGTGGTGGAGGAGGTATTTACGGTAATATTAGTGGTCTGTACAATAGGTACCCCGTCTATAACCCAAAGCGGGTCGTTTACACCGGGAGTGCCAATACCACGAATGTTTACGCTGATGGGGGCGGCCGGGTCACCGCTACGGTTGGTGATGTTCACCCCCGCTATGGTCCCTGCCAATGCCTGATCCGGGCTTGTAATGGGCTTGGTCTCAATCTGGGCTGCGCCTATTGAACCGACAGCTCCCGTTAAGTCGGCCTTACGTTGAGTACCATACCCTACTACCACCACTTCACTGAGCGCCTGGGCATCTTCAGCCATGGTCACATCGATGGTACTTCTTCCATTGATCGAAATGCGCTGGGTGGTATACCCTATATATGAAAAGATCAAGGTAGCGGCATTATCCGAAACCCGAATGGAGTAATTACCGTCAAAATCCGTTACGGTACCGTTGGTAGTACCCTGAACCACAACGTTTACTCCCGGTAGCGGGCCCGAATTATCCGAAACCTTTCCGGTAATTGTATTTTGGGCGCATGCTGTCTGGATGCCAAATACCACCATAAAAATACACGCCAGGAAGGCCATGGGATTCTCATGCGGTCTGGTGAATTTTTGTTTCATAATCAATAGGTTTAAGTTAGTTAGTTGAAAATAAACACCTTACAAAAGAATTTTGCGCACTCTTATAAGTCAATACACTTAGTGGCAGCGAGTGAACTACCTCAATCTGGCAGTACCCCATTCATTTCTAAATAAGAAGGCTTCAAAGAAGCATCCGTTTTTTTTAAAGAGAAATTATTCCGGTTTTTGCGCCTTGCCCCCTGTACTATCGACAATTTATAAGCCCGGGAGCATCCAAATTAACGATCAGGAGAATTTGTTAAAAACAACAAAAACAATCTTAATCATTCTTAAAATTCTCTTAATCTCAAAACTATAAAATAAATTAGACTTATACAACCTTTCATTAAATTATAAAATACTTCTTTTAACTTTTTATTTAAACTTCTTTCTCAGCACTTATATTTTTCCGGAACCAGAGTATGGATAGTACGTGTCCGGAGGCCAGGCCTCAATATATTTTAACCCCTTTTACTATCCTGGAAATAGCCCCGCTGGCAGAGGGGGAATCGGGTTGTGATCCCAGGTCAAGGGCCTTGAAAAAGCCCAACATTTGTCCGAAGAGGATGGCGGCTACGCCCAGGTATTCTTCGGGCACGTCAGTGGGGGAGTCCCCCAAAACCAGAAGTTCGTCCACCGGGATGTTTCCAACCCTGCCCGCGGCAATACCCACTTGAAACAGGGGTTTTTTCCCTTCGTTCATTCCTTTTACAAGATCCAGTTCGTACCGCAGCACACTTTCCTTGTTGGAGAAGTAATACACCATGAGGGTGTTTTCATCCACCGCTGCTTTTGGGCCATGACGGAATCCCAGGTAGGAATCATTCTTACATATTACCTGTCCGTCCGTGAGTTCCTGTAATTTCAGGTGCGATTCGGTTGCCGTCCCAAACTGCGGGCCCGACCCCAGGAATACGGCTCTTTTAAAAGGAAGGGCGGCTATTTTCCTGATGGTATTCAGATACCTCCCGAAAAGGGTTTCGGCGTAATTGCCGAGTTGGCTGACGGTTTGCTCGTGACTTTTTACGGATTCAATATCATTGATCAAAAGGATGGAAAGCAACATCCCCGAATAACTGCCGGTCATGGCCAGGCCTTTGTCATTGGATTCGGGCGGGAGCATGAACACATAACTGTCTTGTTTGAACGACTGATGGGCCAGGTCGCCCTCCGGGTTACAGGTGATGATTAAATGATAACATTCCCTGCATATCTTATCGGCCAGTTTGACTGCCGCAACGCTCTCCGGGCTGTTGCCTGAACGCGCAAAGGAAATCATCAAAGTGGCCGTGTTTTCTTCCAGATAATCTTCCGGGTGGGAAACCAGGTGGGTGGTTGCGATCGAAAGGGTTGTTATCTTGCTCCTGCGTTGAAGCGCTCCTTCTGCCGAATACCCTATATATGCACTTGTGCCGGCGCCGGCCAGGATTATCTTGTCAACCTTGCCCAGGACGCGACACATAAAACCTTCGATCGCCTTGCTCTCTGCCTGTACTTTGTTATAGATTGAATGCCACAATTCCGGTTGCCCGGCGATTTCTCTTGCCGTTTCCAAAGCGCCAAGGCTCCCAAGCTTTGCTTCATCCATTTTGAGATATTCCATCTGGCGTCTTGTTATTTGTGGTTTTCAAATACTTTCATAACATTTTCATACAAATATAAAAAAGTTATTAAAAGTTTCGTATTATTTAATAATTTAATACAATAACTAAAAGGAACCTTCCGTAACCAGTGATTTGGCCCTTATTGCATATAGAGTACAATTTGTTACCTTAGGAACCTTATTATAGTATTCGAAAATGGAGAATAAAAGGACCAAACGGTCCACCGTTGAAAGACGCAAAAAGATCCTGAATATCCTGGACGAGAACGGACAGGTTTTTGTTCATGAATTAAGTGAAGACTTTGACGTAAGCGAGGTCACCATACGAAATGACCTTGAATTATTCGAATCCAAGGGTTTGCTGATCCGTTCAAGGGGAGGGGCCATGAAGTTCGAAAATTCGGTGGGCATTGATTTTCATTTATCGGACAAGGATAAGATGCATTTGGCGGAGAAGATCCGGATTGGGAAAAAAGCGGCCGGCCTGGTCAAAACCGGCGAAACCATTATCCTCGATTCCGGTACCACCACCATGGAAATAGCCAAGAACCTGAATCCTAATAACGCGATCAACGTAATCACCAATGCCTTTAATATTGCCAATCAGCTCATCAATAGCCAGCAGATCAATATAATTGTTCCCGGGGGGACACTGAGGAAAAGTTCCCACTCCCTGGTGGGGCCACTGGCCGAAAAGAGCGTGCGCAACTTTTATGTGGATAAGTTATTTCTGGGAGTCGACGGCTTTGACACTACCCTGGGGGCCTTTACCCCGAATATAGAAGAAGCGTCCCTCAACCAGATCATGATCGAAATTGCCAAGGAAGTGATCCTGGTGGCCGACTCGAGTAAATTCAAGCGGAGGAGCCTGGCATTTATTTGCCCTCCGGACAAAATTGATCTGGTGATCACAGATGAGAATATCAGTAAGGAAGACCAACGCCGACTGACCGATCTGAATATAAGCATCATAATCGCCTAGCCGCTCCCGGTTGAAAGTTTCGAACCGCTGTATTTCCGGGAAATGGGTACCGACAGACTCGCTAAAACCTTCTGTAAATCCAGCTTGTTATTCTTTAATTTCACTTTCAAAGTCGCTCGTGACAGCTTCTTCGTCTCCGGGGTCGAAAGCCAGCAACACCGCCGCCACTATCGCCAGCACTATACCGGCAATCTTAAAGGCATTGGGAAGGAATCCCAATAGCAACATGGATAAGATGGCCGTAATCAAAGGCGCACCTGCATTCGTCATAGGCGAAACTACCATAGCCTTGCCATAGCGGAAGGCGTACACCAGGCAGAGGGCGCCAATCGCATTCAATACCTGTATACCCGCTGCAAGCCAGGGCCCCTCAGGGCCATAATTGATATCCGAAGAGAAATCCGTCATCCATAAGGCAACCGGTACTAATAACAAGCCGCTGATCATCATGTAGAAAAAAATACTTTCGGCGTTCATAGACTCGTTTGCGAGTTTCATGAAATACGCCTGCAGGCCCCATGCCAGGAGCACCAGGATAGCCAGTGGAAACCAGGCAAACCCATAGTTTGCCTCGTGTGCCTCTCCAGAATAATCGAACAGGGGCAGGGCAATAAGTGCCAGGACGATACCGATGCTCCCAAGGATCCCCGTACGCTCCTTTAAAATAAGGTAAGAAAGGATAATGGTTACCATTGGGGAGAGGGAGATGATAGGGAAGATCAAATAGGACGGGCCGAGGGTCACGGAACGAAACAATATCATCTGCCCCCCCGCTCCCAGCAGTCCGATTAACAGTCCGTACCATATGGCTTTTTTGGATTTGTTTAACTGCCAGCCGGCCAATTTAAGGGCTATCAGCGCGGGCGGGATCATGGTAACGGCCCAGACGCAATAGATAAGGGTCTCGGGAAACCCATAGGAGGTGGGCAAACCGGTAAAAGCGCCCCAAATTCCCCAAAATAGGGTTGTAATGATAGCGTAAACAAGCCAAAGTTTTGATTTCATCGATTAGGTCTCTTGGTTAAACATTCCTTCTTAATCTCAGGGAACCGTCGGGCTCCAGTTCCTGTGCACAGGCCCAGGCCAATGGACGTCTGATCCCTTTTACTTCTATTTCAGCCCGAATGTCAACCGCCTCCCATGAAGTGCCTTTCGGCAACATAAACAGGGCCTGTCGCACCTTGCCCGGTAACGGATAGCCGGGATCGAGGCTTCCGGTCAACTCAAATCCCCCGTTGGTATCCTTAACTGTGAGTATCAGCGCGCCCGGGATACCGGATACCCCGTCATTCACCAATCCCAGAACAATGCCCGGGTACCCGTCCCTGCTGAAGTACCAGATCCAGGAGGGCCGGACCCGGTATCCGATCTGCAGGCTCAACTGGTCCAGCGGCCCGGGATATTTGTGGTAATACCCCTCAAGATTTTGCCTGGAAATGCGATGCCAGTTCCAAAGGGAAAAGTAATTGGGGCCCACATCCTTCACATGGGCTATTATGTTCTCATTTTTTGTAAGGCCCTCTATGATGTCCAGGCTGTCCGCATCTCCTGTGGTCAGGCCTTGTTCAATGGTGGCCGCCGTCCACGCGGGCCGGTTGCTCAACTCGTCAATCTGGGTGTTTTCAATAAATATGGTATCGGTACGTATCCAGTTATGGCTGCGGATGGTCCGGTCCAAAACTTCGGAGTTGCCAACATTGCTGTAGTCGGGTTGCGTATTGGTCACCAGCGGCGTTTTGGTCCAGTTGGCTGCCTGGTGTTCAAACATTTCGATAAAAGTTTTTTCGGCTGTAAAATAGTCCGGGAAGGGATTGCCTTCAAAGGGCCAGGTATGGCCTTCCCCCCAAAAACCATACATGCAGCTATCTACATATTCCACCAGCGGATGGCCGTTATATTTTTCGGATAGCAAATCGTCCATCTCCTTAAATGCCTGCATGAAAGCCGGATGGTCATAACGGGGCGCATAATGTACCTTCCCGGGGATCCCTATCTGGTCTGTGGTTCCCAATTTAACCATGGGGACCAGAGGCAATAGAAAATCAGGCATGGATTGTTCCTCGATTACCGGGCTCATCAACTGTATCCTGAATGCTACCCGCTTCCCGTATTTCTCCGCCATTTCAAAAGCCAGATCCCAATGTTCAGGAAAATCAAGCCTTCCCGGCTTATTTTGAATGTCCCTCCAGTCTACCCGAATGTACAGCACATCCCCGAGCTCCCATTTCGCTAAATCTTCAATGGCTTCCCGCAAGGTTTTCCCTTCAACATTGGGCGGTCCCACTTCGTCACAGAGGTAGGTAACGAATCCCATTCCGTAATTCACCACCTTTTTGTTGGACGGGGTGGTGGTCATAAGCACTTCACCCCCGGGAACGTTGGCTTCCGGGCCATAATTAGAAAATGGGCCCTGGTACAACCGGTCCGTGATTATTGGGGGCGGACCGAAATCATATCCCTCCCAATTATGAGGTGGGATCTTCCGGCCTGTAAAAGCCCAGTTAACACCCCCCAGTATTCCGGTCAACAGGCTGCTAATAATAAATGCCGATCGCTTCATTACCTGATTTTAGAGTAGCTGTTACCTTAATAATTATATATACCATTTATGCCGGACCTGCCGAATCCTGTAAAACAGAAAATGCCCGGCACCTAATACAGGCCGGGACTGAACAGGCGGTGTAGCCTTCATTCGGGTATAAGGATACTCAAAAAATTTAATAAAAGCCAAAGAAAAGAAAGATAAAATAGTTTCATAACATTATTAAATTAATAATATGATCCCATATCAGGATAGAAAGGAAGCTATTCAGGCAAATTAACCTCAGAAATTGGCCATGGTACAGGAGGGAATTCCGTTAAACTCGTTTCATGTCCGTAAAATCCGAGACCTAATTTTCAAAAAATCTAAAATAGAAAGATAGAATAAGATAAATATTAAAGAAAAAAAGGTATAATAAGTTATAATTATTTATATTTTTGTATTTACAGCCTGGCTGATGCGTTGGATTATATAGAAAAAGAGTTGTAGCCATCAAAAGGCATCCTGTAGCGATAGGATAGCAGGGTGCAGTGGTTACGAGCTGAATCCCTGCCCCGTGGAGGTTTTGAACCCCGGCATCGTCAGCCCCGGGCCGCGTCCCAACAGGACTCTTAATAAAACATGATACTTAAATGGTAAAGATTTTTAACCAATCCCCCTTGTTATGAGTAACCGGAACCTGGATGTTTTGGTGGTTGGCGAATTAAATGTAGACCTCATCCTGAACGAGATACAGGGGTTTCCTGAGGTGGGTAAGGAAATTGTCGCCAGGACAATGAAGATCACTCTGGGGAGCAGCTCGGCCATTTTCGCCAGCAATTTAAGTTCCCTGGGTAGCTCAGTGGCTTTTCTGGGGAAAATAGGACAGGATGATTTTGCAAACCTGGTTTTATCGTCCCTTAGGGCTAAAAAAGTAAATACAGATCATATCATTAGTTCGGCGGAGCACAGTACCGGATTGACCGTGGTGATGAACTACGATATGGATCGCGCTAATGTAACCTATCCCGGTGCGATGGAGCATTTGGAGGAGAATGAAGTGACCGATGCCATTTTAAGCAAGTTCAGGCACCTCCATGTCAGTTCCATTTTTTTGCAGCCGGGCCTTCTCAAAGGGGCGGCCATCCTTTTTAAACGGGCCAAAAAATTGGGCCTTACCACTTCTATGGATCCGCAATGGGATCCTTCGGAAGAATGGGATTTAGACCTCCATGGGCTTCTCCCCCATATAGATATTTTTATGCCGAATACCGAAGAGTTTAAGCACCTGACAAAAAGCGGGGATATAGCATCGGGGATCCAAAGTGTTAGTTCAGTGGCAAATACCATAGTAATCAAAGATGGAATCAACGGAGCGCACGTTTGGAACCAGGATCAGCTCTTTTCTAAACCGGCATTCATCAATGAAGAGGCGGTGGACTGCATCGGGGCGGGCGATAGTTTCAATGCAGGGTTTATAAGGGAATTCCTGAAAGGAGAGCCCCTTCTGCGCTGCCTGGAAGCCGGGAATGCCACAGGCGCCCTCAATACGATGGCGCCCGGCGGTACTACCGCCTTTGAAGACATGGAGAAAATAAGGAAAATAGCTCAAACCAGGTTTTCATATACCCTGTGATTCATGAAATTACAAGAAAAACTTGCTTTAAATAAGAATAACGGGGCCGCCCTCCTGGCCACCAATTTCTATAATTTTGAAACCCTTTCGGCTGTACTGACCGCGGCCAGGGATACGGGGTTTCCACTTATACTCCAACTTTCCGAAAGTTCGATAAAGTACATGGGGCTCAAAGTAGCTGTAGCCCTGGCCAGGAGTGCCATTTCTCAATATGGGGTTACTGCCTGGTTGCACCTGGATCACGGCCAGGATCTGGACCTGGTCAGAAGTTGTATTGATGCCGGATTCGACTCGGTTATGATAGATGCAAGTGAGAAACTGCTGGAAGAAAATATCAGAATCACCCGGGATATTGTGGCATATGCAGCACCCCATGACATCAATGTGGAAGCCGAACTGGGGTATATTTCCAAACTGGGGCAGGATCAGAAGATGATCTATACACAACCTGATGAAGCCCAGGCATTTGTAGAGGCTACCGGCGTAAACGCCCTGGCCGTAGCTGTTGGGTCGGCCCACGGCTTTTATAAAAACGCACCCGAGTTGCAACTGGAGCTGATCGGAAAGATCAATTCCGTTACGGATGCGGCCCTGGTCCTCCACGGGAGTTCCGGTATTCCGGATGATCAACTGCAAAAAGCCATAAAATTGGGCATCACAAAGATCAATCTGGCAACGGAAATAAAACACACCTTCATGAAGTCACTCCAAACCGAACTCAAAACTACCGACAATATCGATTTAAGGCAAGTTTTCCCGGTGGCAACGGAGGCGGCAACTGAATTGGTAGCAAAAAAATTACGAACCATTAATTTTAAATAGCCATGAACAGAATTCTCTTTTCCGTTTTACTCATTTTTGCAATGACCCTGGGCAGGGCCCAGGATGATATCCTGCTGAAAAACTACCGGCCCGTTTCCGTGTACAACATTCCCAAAACCACTATTTCCAAGGCCAAATATCCGGTGATCGACCTGCATTCTCACCCATATGCCAAATCTGAAGAGGAAATTAAAGACTGGATAAAAACCATGGATGAAGTGGGGGTTGCCAAAACGGTCATCCTGTGCTATCAGACCGGAAAAAAGTTCGACAGCATTTACAACGTCTACTCCAAGTATGGCGACCGCTTTGAAATATGGTGCGGTTTTGACTATACCGGCTATAATGAAAAGGGATGGACCAAAAAGGCGATCAAAGAATTGGAGCGTTGTTTTAAAGTAGGGGCCAAAGGTGTGGGCGAATTGGGGGATAAAGGCTCCGGACTGTTTTACTCAGGCCCGAACCCTGCATGGGGAATGCATGTAAATGATGAACGAATGCAACCCCTCCTGAAGCGATGCGGGGAATTAGGCATGCCTGTCAGCATACATGTCGCCGAACCAATCTGGATGTATAAGCCCATTGACGAACATAATGACGGCCTGATGAATGCTGCTAATTGGAAGGTTGATACTACAAAACCAGACCTGCTCGGACACGCCCAGTTATTAAACACCCTGGAAGAAGCGGTAAGGAACAACCCCGGCACTACATTTATCGCCTGCCATTATGCCAATTGCACGTATGACTTCAGTATTTTGGGAAAGCTCTTTGACCAGTATCCCAACCTATATGCGGATATAGCAGCCCGATATGCCGAAGCGGCCCCCATCCCGAGAACAACGCGTGCCTTCTATGAGAAATACCAGGACCGGCTGGTCTATGGGACCGATATGGGCATGGATGCCAGTATGTACCGGATAACCTTCCGTATCCTGGAAACCCTGGATGAACACTTTTATGAACACGATCAGTTTGGGTATCATTGGGCGCTCAACGGATGGGGACTGAGTGATGACACCCTGAGAAAGGTTTATAGTGAGAACGCAAAAAAATTCATGGATTGATATGTCTTTAAAGATTCCTGCCAAATCCTGTATTTGCCTGCTTGCCCTGTTGGCTGCCTCATGCGGTACCACGGATAAGAATGAGAAAACCGCCCTGGAAGTCGAACAAGGTAACCTTGTGTTCAAGGTAAACGGGAATATGCAGACACAACTGTATTCAACCCTGCCCGGTGCCAAGCCGCTGATGGATGAGTTCCAGGCTACCGAGAAACTCCTGATTTCCGGAAAGGAGATTGACCGGTTTACTTTGGAGAATGTCTCCGAACGGGAACTGGACGGAAAAGTGCCAGGGAAAGAATGGATCCTTGAAGGGAACTATGGAGAAGATAGCCTAAAGATTCATAAGACCCTTATAATCAAGGCCTACCAGGGGTTTCCGGATCTGGTTTCTACCCAGGTGAGTTATGTCAATAACTCTGCAGGCGACCTTTTTGTCGAAGGCTGGGTCAATAATGCCTATAACATAAGGTCTCAGGGTGAAACCCCGCCTTTTTGGGCGTTTCAGGGAAGTTCCTCGGAAAGCCGTAAGGATTGGGTCCGTCCCCTTAAGGCGGGGTATTACGAGAAGAACTATCTCGGGATGAATGCCACGGATTACGGCGGGGGTATCCCAGTAACAGCGGTTTGGCGAAAAGATATAGATGTTGCCGTCGGGCACCTTGCCCTGGTCCCGAAACTGGTAAGTTTACCTACAGAAATCCCTGAAAACCAGTCGGCCGTTAGGGTCGGGGTCAGGAAGGATTTTGACGAGCGTACGCGTTTTAAGGCAAAGGATACTATTCAAACCCTGGAAACATTTGTTTCGGTAAGTAAGGGGGACTATTTCAATAACCTGGCCAGATATTCCAGCTTGATGCAGGCCAGGGGTATTACCGTGGTACCGACAGAGGAAGAGGCCTTTGAGCCTATCTGGTGTGCCTGGGGGTACGAACGCCAGTTCACGCTGGATGAAATCATAGGAACCCTTCCCAAGGTAAAAGAACTGGGGATAAAATGGGCAGTCCTGGATGACGGGTTTCAAATAGCAGAAGGAGACTGGAATGCCAATCCGGAAAAATTTCCCCGGGGCAACAGTGAAATAAAGGGCCTGGTTGATAAAATCCACGGGTATGGCCTCAAGGCAAAAATCTGGTGGACACCGTTGGCCGCTGACCCGGACAGCAAGGTTCTGCGAGAGCATCCCCACAGCAGGGTGGTTCGGAAAGATGGCTCCCCACAGTATATCAGCTGGTGGGATGCCTTTTACCTTTCACCGACCAAGGAGGAAACCATAGCCCACACCAAAGAAACCATTCACTTGTTTATGGATACTTGGGGCTTTGACGGATTAAAAATGGACGGGCAGCACATGAATGCCGTCGCTCCGGACTATTCTCTCGACAACCCATTACAGTCTGTTGAAGGGGTGCCGGATTTTTTTCACATGATCTACAATGAGGCAAGGGCGATTAAGCCACATGCCGTGGTGGAAAATTGTCCGTGTGGTACCTGCATGTCCTATTATAACATGGCCTATATGAACCAGGCTGTGGCTTCCGACCCTTTGTCGAGCTGGCAAATCCGCCATAAAGGGAAGACTTATAAGGCCCTGGTTCCCCAGACGGCTTATTATGGAGACCATGTAGAATTGAGTGACGGGGCGGATGACTTCGCCAGTTCGTTTGGAGTCGGAGCCGTCCTTGGGACCAAATTCACCTGGCCTAAGGATAACCCTAAAGCGCATGAATCCTATTTACTGACACCAGAAAAGGAAAAGGAATGGAAGAAATGGTTTGCACTATACAACGAACTGATGCTGTCCAGGGCCGAATACCAGGGCGGGCTCTACGATATTGGCTATGACAAACCGGAAGGGCATGCCATCAGGAAGGACGATCAGATGTACTATGCATTCTATGCGGAAAACTGGGATGGCCCGGTGGAGCTGAGGGGCTTGCCGGAGGAAGGAACCTATACGGTGCGCGACTATTTCAACGATAAGACACTCGGGGACATCCGAGGAAATAACCCTACCTTAAAGGTGGCTTTTAAAGACTTTTTACTACTTGAGGTAAGTCCGAAATAAATTGAGGAATAATATTTAAACAAGTACCACTATGACATCAAGACGAAATTTTTTGCAAAAATCCACTGCCTTTGGAGCCGGCGCCGTACTGGCACCGGGGTTCACCTACGGAATGTTCAAGGGAAGTGAAAATGAAAAGATCAATGTAGGGCTTATCGGGGCGGGCCTTCGCGGCACCAACCACTTAAATAACCTATTGTTGCGGAAAGATGTCAACGTGGTGGCTGTTTGTGATATAGACCCGAACCGCATCCGCATCGCAAAAGACCTGATCTCCAAAGCCGGGCAGAAAACCCCCAAAACCTTTGGCAGTAATGTGCACGACTATAGAAACCTGCTGGGCCTGGAGGAAGTGGAGGCGGTGGTGATTGCCACCCCCTGGCTCTGGCATACCAGGATGACGGTTGATGCCATGAAAGCAGGTAAATATGCAGGGGTTGAGGTATCAGCCGCGAATACCCTCGAAGAATGCTGGGATTTGGTAAATACCCACGAGCAGACCGGGGTACATATGATGATCCTGGAAAATGTTAATTACCGAAGGGATATCCTGGCTGTACATAATATGGTACGCCAAAACGTATTTGGCGAATTGGTGCACTTCAGGTGCGGCTACCAGCACGACCTGCGCGGTGTCAAATTCAATGACGGGAAAACAGCCTATGGCAAGGGGGCGGAATTTGGTGAGAAAGGCATCTCCGAAGCCGCCTGGCGCACCGAGCATTCGGTAAAACGCAATGGAGACGTTTACCCTACTCATGGCCTGGGCCCGGTGGCCACTATGGCCAACGTGAACAGGGGAAACCGATTTGTGTCTATGACCTCCCATGCGACCAAGGCCATAGGATTGCATAATTATGTGGTGGAAGTGGGGGGCGAAGACCACCCGAACGCCAAAATAAAATTCAAAGAGGGGGATGTTATTACCTCCCTGATCGAAACGGCCAACGGAGAAACCATCCTGGTTACCCACGATACCAATTTACCACGACCTTATTCCCTTGGGTTCAGGGTGCAGGGGGCCAACGGACTTTGGGAGGTGGATGGCAACCGCATTTACATAGAAGGCATTTCGAAGCCCCATGAATGGGATGATGCGGATTCGTGGTTGGAAAAATATGACCATCCGCTCTGGAAGAAATATGGGGAATATGCCGAAAATTCTGGACATGGCGGAATGGACTTTTTTGTGCTGAACGCCTTTATTGAATCTGCCAAAGCGAACGTTCCCCCGCCACTGGATGCTTATGACGCCGCTGCCTGGAGCTCTGTTACGCCTTTGTCTGAACAATCGATTGAGAACAATGGGGAACCCCAGGATTTCCCGGATTTTACCAGGGGATTATGGATGAAGAGGGAACCTTATAATTGGATGAAGGAAACGTATTGATCCCGCCCTTCTGATTATTCTGTGACCTCCAGGATTACCTGATCGGTGCCAATTTTCTTCAATGCCCCATCGAAGCCGTGATCGCGGTAATATGAGGTAATTACAAATACCCCGACTTTTTCGGCGGAAGGGGAATCGGGATTCAATTCTACAGTGCCTTCCAGGCCGTGATAATATTGTTTCCCCTCCTGCGCCGCATTTTGGTTAATCCAATGAAGCATGGCCTTTATCTCTTCTAAGGTCAATTCCGGATGGCTGGGCATAACCTTGTCCCCCCAAACCCCGGTGGAACCATTCATAACCCTGTTTGCGACCGTATCGGGATCAGGTTTTGTATGTTGGTACTTTTGCGCTATTTCATAGAAGGACGGGCCGATCAAATTGCCTTTGAAAGCATGGCATAACAGGCAATTGGAAGCGGCAATGCCCAGAAGCCCCGGATCCGGCGTTGCTGGTTTAACATTGGTGAAGTTCTTCGTTTCGGTGGGCGGCATGTATGTCACTTCAACCAGGACCTCCCCGGAAGCTATTTCATCGTATTTTGATTCCCCGTCTTCCTTATCTGACACTGATATTTTGTATGGAACACGGCTGTTCAGCGGGTAGGATTCATGGTCTTTGGGAGAGAGGATGGTAACCTGTGGCGGCTCGTTCTCCTGATACCCTGGCGAATATGCCTTCGATTTTTCCATTTTCGATATGCCCCTAACCGGGCCACTGAAAAAGGGCCTAGGGCCTGTCCAGGCCATAAGGGGCAAAAGGGCGGTAAGCAGGGTGAACGAATACTTCCTCATATGGATACCAAAAACTTTAGGAGATGGCACTTATTTCCCGGGAAACCCTTTGGGCAGAACGGATACACGATTCCATACCCCGGCTTAAGGTATCTGCATAGGTACCGGCAAAATAGATGCGGCCGTCCGGTTTCAGGATTTCGGGCCAGTAGAGGTGCATTTCACCGATCGGGAAGGACTCCATTTCGCAGGCTGGCGCAAATTTGTCCTTGGTCCAGTCGTGTGTAAGGGCCTGGTAAATAGTGTCCCTGGTCCCCGGATACACTTCCCGGAATGCAGCCAGAACCCGTTGCGGGGACAATCCTCCAGGGCCATAGGCCTTGAGCACGATACGGTCAGTATCTATTTCATTGGGCTCCTCCCATATCATGGAAATGTCGGGATGCTCAAAATCCATATTGATACTTTTAAATCCATCCTCCAGCCAAAACCTTGAACTGGCTTCAAAAACGAAAAACGGATGGGAGCTAAATTGCAGATTATCCACAACATATTGCTTTTCAGGCCTTAGGGCCGGGCTAACGGGGATCTTTCTGAAGACGGGAAGGGTGATGCAATTCACCAGGTAGTCCGCCCGGTATTCATGTATGGTATCGTATCCGTAAGCGGTATAGGAAACCGTTACCCCGTCGGCATCCCTTTTTATCGCTACAATGGGGTGGTCTAATTTTACGCGTTCGCCCAGCCTTTTCGCAAATTCGTTGGGCAGTTGCTGATTGCCTCCCTGCAGACGATAGGTGTCACCGTGGGACCAGGGGATACCCCTTTCCCGATGTACGTACATCCGCCATAACCGGAACAGGGCGGAAGTATTCTTTCCCCCGAGGAAGCGCAGCGCAGCGTCTGAAGCGCCTTCTTTCCTGTATATTTCGGATATGG
>Ga0102952_1000177_pt1 | contig 29763 bp, 24 predicted proteins | sample SalPon2A_C_D1_MG_FD_78506 | JGI IMG/M metagenome (GOLD analysis project Ga0102952, IMG submission 78506) | Soil microbial communities from South San Francisco under conditions of wetland restoration - Salt Pond MetaG R2A_C_D1_MG | ecosystem: Environmental > Terrestrial > Soil > Wetlands | place... | reverse complement strand
TCGGTCTCTTATGATTGATTTCTTCATTTTTCCCTGCGAACCTGGTCCTGGGGTGATGCTCCCAGGAGTTAAGAGCTATGTCTTAAGTCTAACATCCGCCCCACACCCGTTCGTCTGCCGCCACTTGATTTCTGCAGCTTCACGGAATAAATTGAATCCGGGGCGGGGCAATGAGCCCCGCCCATTTGACAAGTGTTCAACAGGAGGTACACGCCACCCACCATTATGCTCTACCTCTTAACGCTCCGCATTTATACTGGTATTGTGATGGGAATGGAACCCCGTTACCCCCTTGTCATTCTACAAAATATGGCTGCTTCTCAACGGGACTCAACCGGCTCGCCCAATGACCGGTGTTATCATCTTCATCTCCAATCCACACCTACCGGGAGACTACCTTCGTGACGGGGGCTGGCTCCTGTTCTCCCATTTCAGATCGCTTAGGATTGAGCTCTTGATCCCGACAAAGAAATACCAGCGTTCGTAACTGCCAAAAGGCGTCCAGTTGAAGTTCATCCTGAAACTCTCGAGATCCCTTTCGAAACGCAATTGGGTAACCGTAAACCCCTTCCGCTTGATGTCGTAACCCGATGACACCCCGACTTTCCACCGGGGCGCTGGTTCAATATCTCCTGAAAACATCAGCGAATGGTTGCTTATATCGTGTTGGCGGTTCGTATTACTGTACGTAACGGCATATTGCAACCGGAGGTTCCAGGCAATATCGGTTCCGTATGGCGGGTTCTTGACCTGGTCGGGATTACGATCCTCAAACGAACTATCATTGAAATTGCTCGCCCTGCCGAAAAGATCGTCCGTACGTCCCCCGCTGGCGGCCACATAGGTGTCCCCGTCATAGGGGTTATTTTCGTCAACTTCAGACTCTTTATCCTTGAAATCTTTACTGCTCAGGGAATACCCGATGTTGGCCCGTGCCGAGGTTAGGCGAAACAGCCCCCCGCCATTTTGTATATTAAAGGTGTTAATCCGCCGGCCATTGTTGTCAATGGCATACGGGTCCAGGCTGGCCCCGAAGTTAATGGACATCTTGTTGTTCAGGATGTTTGTTCCTCCGGTCATGTTCACAGGGCTCAGTTTGAGGGAATCCGCTTCAAAATTATAGCTTGAGGAGAAATTTAGGCTGCTCAGCAATGTGATTTTCTTTGGTTCGGTGGCTGTTGAATCGCGGTCTCTGACCTTGGCTTCCAGGGTATTCTGAAGGGAAAAGCTCATCGCGCTGGACTTCCCCAGCCCCGGGGCCCCATAAATAGTGTTTTGGAAACGGCTGTACTGCACAGGCATGCCAGTTACCTCATTGATATACTCGTCATAATACTGGTCGAAAGAAGGTGCATATCCATAGCTCAGAGCCGGACGCATGACATGGCGGATGGCCTGTATTTTTTTGTCTTCCCCGAAATTAAAGGTCCCGTACAGGGTGGTCCCCACACTGGCGCTAAAATTATACGTCCCGTATCGGTCAAAACCGCTGATGGTGTCGATGACCACCTTTTGCGTCTGGGGATCAAAGCTTTGCTTATAGGTCTCGAAAGCCCATATATCTTGATAAGTTCCCCCCAGGCTGACGCTAAAATGCTTTGCGACCTTGAAATTGGTGGCTACGGGGATGCGGCTCCGTGCCCCGGCCTTGGCATTGTCGAACATGCGGGCGGTAAGGAAATCTTCATCCGTGGTCCGGATGCTGTTACGGGCATTCAGGTCGTACTGCAAATTAATATTCTGGATGATTCCCTTCTTGATCCCGTCTCTTTTGGCAAAAGGGAAAATACGCTCCATACTGGCCTGAAGGGTTGGGAGGGTAACATCCACCGTTTTGGTATTGGTGTTCTGGTTATGGGTGGCAGTCAGGCTCATGTTCACCGAAGGGTAAGCCGGGAAGGTCTTCGAATAGGAGATGGAAGACGAGAGGTTGTTTACCTGGGTATTGGGCAGGTTCTGCTGCAGGAGTGAATTCCTGTAATACGAACTGCTCCCGAGGTTGACGGAGGCGGAAAGCCGGGAGTTGGGATTGGACTTGGGGTCCTGGGAATGGCTGATCTGGATATTGTATATGGTACTTCGGCTGTAATCATCGAAACCCCGCTGGCTCACGATAAGGTTCTCGTACCGGAGATTGATATTCCCCTTGAATTTATATCGTTTGGCATAAACGGATTGCGCCCGTATGCCATAACTCCCGTTGGTATACAAGTCACCGGTGAATGTAATGTCCGCGTAATCACTGATGGGCAGGTAGTACCCCCCGTTCTGCAGGAAATAGCCACGGTTGGGATCATTCCCGAAGGTGGGCATCATGATCCCGGCGGTACGGCCTACGGTTAAAGGAAAATAAGCAAAGGGAAGGGCGATGGGCGTGGGCACATCCACAATATATAAATTGCTGAAACCGGCAATAACTTTCTTTTTGGGCACAAATTTGGCCTTCCGGACCCGGATATAGTAATCGGGGTCGATGGTATCCTTGGAGGTGGTAAGTTTTCCCTCGCTCAGAAAATACACAGAATCATTTTCCTTCTTTGTTACCTGGGCATAGACTTTCATGGCATCGCCGCCCAACTGCCCTAATTGTGCCTGTTGTTGCGTCCTGGAATTCCAGATCAGTGCTTTTTCGGTATCGAAGTTAAAGCGGATCGAATCGGGCACCACCACATTATCTCCCTGTTTAAAATATGGCAACTGGGTATAATTGCCCAGGGAGTCTTTGATGCGGCCGGCGTACACTTCATTCTTGATATAGTCCATCACAATGATCCCGGCTTTTAATTCGGTATCCCCATAATAGATTTCCGCTTCGTTATACAGGTAGATCTTCTGTTCTTTCTGGCTGAGTTTCACGTAATCCTTGGCCTTGTATTGGATCTGATCCGTTAGAGCCGATTTCCCCGGAGGGACCGTGTCGGCGGCAACAGAATCCACCTGCGCCCGTCCGGTACCTAGAGAGGGAGGGAGGGGAGGGGCTACGATGCTGTCATTCGCCGCCTTAATGGGGAGGGGGACAATAGGGTCTTCCTGTGCCCAAAGTGAAAAGGAGACAAAGAGAAGCAGCCATAGGAAAAGTACATGATGTTTATTTGATTGCAACGCTTTAAATCCTATTTTTGTAACAATTTGGCACGGTTCCGGGAGGTCAAACTTACATATATTTTTTGTTCCGCTGCCTGCGCTTTGCGATAAATTTAACCTTGCCGGGGCCTTAGAAACACTGCTGCTGCTATGCTTTTGAAACGATTCATGCTGTTTCTCATTTTGGGTGTGTTCGGAGGGTTAAATACCCGGGTCCGGGCCGTTGAACCCCCGCCTGCTGATACACCATTTATAGTGGTTCTCGACGCCGGACACGGCGGACATGACCCCGGAAACCTGGGAAATGGCTACATGGAGAAGAACATCGCCCTGAATATTGTGCTCGAAGTCGGCAGGCGCCTGGAAAGGGAGCCGGGGATCAAAGTGATCTATACCCGCAAGGACGATTCTTTCGTAGACCTATACCTGAGGGGTAAAATAGCCAATGAAGCCCATGCCGACCTGTTTGTTTCCGTGCATTGTGACTCCCATTCCTCTGACGCACACGGAGCGGGTACCTTTGTGCTGGGGCTGCATGCCAATGAACAGAATTTTGAGATCGCCAAGAAGGAAAACTCCGTTATCTACCTGGAGGACGACTACGAAACGCGTTATGCCGAATACGATATCAATTCTCCTGAATCTATTATCGGTTTAACCATAATGCAGGAGGAATACCTGGACCAGAGTATTATGCTCGCCAAACTTATGCAGGATGAATTTTCGGGTGAACTCAAACGGAACGACCGGAAGGTGAAACAAGCCGGGTTTATTGTCCTTCACCAGACATTTATGCCCAGTGTCCTGGTTGAAACGGGCTTCCTGACCAATGACAGCGAAGGAAAATATTTAAATTCTGCCAAGGGGCAACAGGAAATGGGCATGGCAATAGCCGACGCCATCCTCACCTATAAGCAAAATGTGAGAAGTCAGCCCGGAAGCCTTGTCGCGGCTTCGACGCCTTCCACGGTCACAGGCCATACGTCAACAACGGCTGTTTCCAGTACCGAAAAACCGGATGTGGGTTCCCCCGAACCAATAAAAAATACCGAGGATAAGCCGATAGCCGAATCCAGGCCGCAGAAGCAGCCTGCCACCTCCCCGGAATTAGCTGACAAGAAATCGATCCCTGAAAATGAGGTGCCTTCCCCCGGCCAGGAAAGCAGTACACAAAACAAGCCTGCCGATCTGGCTATGGCTACTGAAATAAAGAAGGAACCGGTTATAAGCGATCCGGTGGAGAAAAAACCCGTAGATCAACCCTTGCCGGCGCCCGGGAAGTCTGAGTCGGCCAATATAGTATTTAAGGTGCAACTCATGGCGAGTTCAAGGGATCTGCCCTTGCGCCCCAGTGATTTTAAAGGCCTGGGAAAACTATCCAAAGAACCTTACAAAAACCTGTACCGCTATCTTTATGGGAATACCCCTTCCTATGAAGAAGCCAAATTGCTCAAATCCAATGCCGATCTGAAAGGGTATACCACCTCCTTTATCGTGGCCTATAAAGACGGTGTCCGTATTCCTGTTGAGGAGGCCATGGAATACATGAAAGATTAAAGAAGGGCAATATCTCAAAAATATTTCTAATTTTGTTGGGAACTGAAAATAAAGCCGCTTGAAGCTATCCAGGGAAATTAAAACAGGGATTATCGTGATCGGCGGAATACTCCTGTTCATCTTAGGGTTTAATTATCTCAAATCAGCCCCTCTATTCGACGACAGCAAAACATTCTATGCGGTCTACAAGGATGTCGGCGGACTTCAAACCGGGACCCAGGTATCCATCAACGGGCTCGGTGTCGGTAAAGTGCAGGGGATTGCATTCAAGGATCAATCCGGGGATCTGGTTGTTACATTCTCGGTGGATAGTAAGTTTCAATTTTCCCGAAACAGCACGGCCCAGTTATTCGATACCGGGATCATCGGAGGGAAAGGCATACAGATCAAACCCGTATTTGACGGGGCCCCTGTGGCGAAATCAGGGGATACCCTTCCATCCAATTCGCGGCCTGGCCTCACCGAACTGGTGCAGCAAAAATTAACCCCTTTGCAGCTGAAGGTAGAATCCGCCGTAGCCAATGCAGATTCCCTTCTGACGAACGTAAATGACGTGCTGGACGATAATACCAGACAAAGCTTGAGGGAAAGTATCCGGGGGCTGAATGCTGTGGTGGCCAGCTTTGCCAAAAGCGCCCAAACTCTGAACGGGCTTATGGAAAGTAACAAAAGTGAATTGGACAGTTCCATAATAAATATCCGCCATCTCACCGCCAATTTTTCACGTATTTCCGATACCCTGGCCGCTGCAGACCTGGGAAAGACCATGAAAGATCTGGAATCTACGGTTCATAACCTGGACAAGCTGCTCGCCAAGATTGAGAGCGGAGAGGGATCCCTGGGTAAACTGGTGCATAATGAGGCGCTTTACGACAACATTACCAAGGCAACAGGGCAACTGGAGTTGTTGCTTCAGGATTTGCGCCTCAATCCCAAACGCTATGTGAACGTCTCTGTGTTTGGGAAGAAACAGAAGGAATACACCGTCCCGGATGACGATCCAGCTGCAAAACCTCAAAACGAATAATGCCTTACCTCTCCAATATCCTTTTTTTACTGATTTTGGTTGTGAGTATCTGGTTTTTTGCCCGCAACGTGGGTAAACTCAGAAGGAATATCCGGCTTGGCAAGGCTATGGGTGACGTTGAAAATCGGCCGCAACGCTGGAAAAATATGCTACGTATTGCCCTGGGGCAATCTAAAATGGTGGTCCGGCCGGTGCCGGGGATCATGCATATTTTCGTGTACCTTGGCTTTCTGATCATCAATATCGAAGTCCTGGAGATCATTATTGACGGCATATTCGGGACCCATCGGGTTTTCGCTTCTGCCGGTATTCTTTACGACATCCTTATTGGCGGGTTTGAAGTCCTGGCTCTGCTCGTCATACTGGCGGTTATCGTGTTCTGGCTCCGCAGGAACACCCTTAGGCTAAGTCGCTTTATTAAGTCTGAAATGAAAGGCTGGCCCAAACGCGATGCGAATATGATCCTGTACATTGAGTTGGTGCTCATGCTGCTGTTCCTGACTATGAATGCCGCGGATTATCAATTGCAGCAACTACAGGTGGCCCATTATTCAGAAGCCGGTGTTTTTCCAGTAAGTAACCTGCTCTCCGGCTGGCTGGAAGACTTGCCGGTCGCTACCCTGATCATCATTGAGCGTACGGCCTGGTGGCTGCACATTGTAGGAATCCTGTTTTTCTTGAACTATTTATATTACTCCAAACACCTGCACATCCTGCTGGCATTTCCAAATACCTATTACGCCAGCCTGAAGCCTATGGGGCAACTCAGCAACCTGGAATCCGTAACCCGGGAAGTGCGGCTTATGACAGATCCATCCGCAGATCCGTTTGCGCCTCCTTCGGAAGGGTCGGAACCTCCAGAAAAATTCGGAGCATCGGATGTAACCGACCTTAGCCAGCGTCAATTACTCGCCGCTTATACCTGCACCGAATGCGGGCGTTGCACCAGCGAGTGCCCGGCTAATCAGACAGGGAAAAAGCTTTCTCCCCGAAAGATCATGATGGACACCCGCGACCGGATTGAAGAAATTGGCAGGAATATCGACACGAACAAAGGAAAATTTGTCGATGACGGAAAGCAGTTACTCAAAGACTATATCAGCCCGGAAGAGCTTTGGGCGTGTACTACCTGCAATGCCTGCGTGCAAGCCTGTCCGGTAAGTATTGATCCCTTGTCCATCATTATGGAGCTGCGGCGTTACCTGGTTATGGAAGAGTCTGCGGCGCCCGCTGAATTGAACGGAATGATGGGCAATATCGAAAACAACGCGGCCCCCTGGCCATTCAATCAAATGGACCGGTTAAACTGGGCCAGGGAATCCTAAAAACAAGCTATGTCAGAACAATTGAAAGTACCCACCCTGGCCGAATACGCCGCTGCAGGCAAGCAGCCGGAGGTGGTATTTTGGGTGGGCTGTGCAGGTAGTTTCGACGACAGGGCCAAGAAGATCACCAGGGCATTGGTCAAAATCCTGAACAGGGCCGGAGTGGATTTTGCCGTATTGGGAACTGAAGAAAGTTGCACTGGGGATCCCGCCAAGCGCTCGGGAAATGAATTCCTTTTCCAGATGCAGGCGGTTGCCAACATAGAAATACTTAACGGGTATGGGGTGCAAAAGATCGTAACCGCCTGCCCGCATTGCTTTAATACCCTGAAAAACGAGTATCCCGGCCTTGGGGGCAGTTATGAGGTGATACACCATACCCAGTTCATCAATCAGTTGCTGGCCGATGGGCGACTTAAAATGGAAGGGGGCAGGTTTAAAGGAAAACGCATCACCTATCATGATCCTTGCTACCTTGGCAGGGCGAACGGAATATATGAAGCGCCCCGCGAATTGATTGTAAAACTGGATGCCGAACTGGCAGAAATGAAAAATTGCCGCCAACGCGGGCTCTGTTGTGGCGCCGGTGGCGGACAAATGTTCAAAGAACCTGAAAAAGGAAATAAGGACGTGAACGTAGAACGGACCGAACAGGCTATGGAAACCGGGGCTGGGATCATCGCTGCTGCCTGCCCATTTTGCAATACCATGTTGACCGATGGGGTAAAAGGCACGGCCAGGGAAGATGATGTGGAAGTCTTGGACGTGGCAGAACTCATTGCACGTGCCCAGGACCTGTAACTGTTGCAACCTCTTGATCACTCCGATCGGAATGGCTACCTTTGCATCAGGCACTCAATCTATAAAGTCGGAGGTATATGTTAGTTAAATTCGAGGAATTACCCGAAACCTCCAGGATCTGGATATACCAGGCAAACCGGCCTTTTACCCTGGAGGAGCTAGAAGAGGTAAAAACACTCATTGAAGAATTTATTACCCAGTGGACGGCCCATGGGAGCGGGCTGCAGGCAGGATACGATATTCCGTACAACCGGTTTATCGTGATTGCGCTTGACCAGACACAAACTTCGGCCTCCGGCTGTTCCATTGATGCTTCTGTTCGCTTTGTTCAGTCACTTGAACAAAAATTTGGCCTGGACCTGCTCGACAAGATGAATGTGACCTACAAACAGGGGGAATTCATTGCCTATAAACCGCTTAAGGATTTCAGGCAGATGGCCAGGGATAAGGCGGTTTCCCCTAACACTGTGGTGTTTAACAATTTGGTCACAAATAAGCACGAATACCTGCACTACTGGGAAGTGCCTGCTTCCGAGAGTTGGCATGGCCGGTTCATGTGATGGGCAGCATGTCAGATCAACCGTTTTCAGTGCATTTCTCGATCAAATGCAATATTTTCTCCCCTTTCATGTTAGTTACCGTAGAGAAATCTTTTATGAGGATACTTTTACCCTGTTTCCTTTTCCTGCTTTCAACCCTGCGGCTTATCGGTCAGATGCATCCCCTGCAAACCACGGACAGTCTGCAGCAAATTCAATGGGTAAACGAGCGATATGATGCCATGAGCCCGGAGGAAAAGATCGGGCAGTTGTTTATGGTTATGGTTTCTTCCGCGGCAGACGAGGCTCAAATCGCCCAGACGGAAAAATTAATTGAGGAGGAACACATAGGGGGACTGGTCTTTTCCACAGGCGGTCCCATGCGCCAGGCCAGGCAGACCAACCGGTACCAGGCACATTCCAGGATCCCATTACTCATTGCCATGGATGCCGAATGGGGGCTTTCCATGCGCCTGGATTCTACCTTTGCCTTCCCCTGGAATATGACCCTGGGGGCTATCCGGGACGACAGCATCATCGAAAAAGTGGGCTATCGGATCGGCCGGCAGGCCAAACGCCTGGGCGTACATATCAACTTTGCCCCGGACATCGACGTGAATATCAATCCCAGGAATCCTATCATTGGGAACCGGTCCTTTGGGGAAGATCCTGAAAATGTTGCCAATAAGGGCATCGCCATGATGCACGGCATGCAGCTTGCAGGGATCCTGAGTTGCGGTAAGCATTTTCCCGGCCACGGAGATACTGCAGTGGATTCCCACCTGGGCCTGCCGCGGATCGATGCCGGGAGGGAACGCCTGGACAGCGTGGAATTGGTACCTTTCAGGCGCCTGGTGGAGGCTGGACTTAGCAGCGTCATGGTAGCCCATCTGGCGGTTCCGGCCCTGGAGCCTGATCCGGAAAGGCCGTCATCTCTATCGGCGGCGATCGTTTCCGGACTGCTTCGCGGGCAATTCGATTTCGATGGCCTGATTATTACCGATGCATTGAATATGAATGGGGTGACCGGATTTTCCGAGGCGGGACAAACCGAATTGGAAGCTTTCCTGGCCGGCAATGATATGCTGCTGATGCCCAAAGACTTGCAAGCTGCCAAATCGGCCATGATGAAAGCCCTTGAAAGTGGAAGGATTACCGAAGAACGCCTCGCCCGATCGGTAAAAAAGATCCTGATGGCCAAATACAAAGCGGGCCTGGCCCAATATGAACCGGTGCCGCTGGAAGACCTGTACGCAGACCTGCATACCAACGATGATGACCTGGTCTATGAGGAGGCCATCGAGAATGCCATCACCATCGTAAAAAACAAGGTGAACTTGTTGGGGATCAAAAAGCTTGAAAACAAAAAAATCGCTTACGTAAAACTGGGTGATGCCGACGGAAATACCTTTTTACGATCCCTGAAGTTATATGCGGATGTCACGGAGATTCAGGGCAAGGACATTGCGACCATAAAAGGACAATTGGCAGATTACAACCTGGTCATTATAGGGTTTCACAAGAGCAACAAAAGCCCATGGGAGTCCTCTTCCTTCTCAGAAAAGGATCGATATTGGCTCCATGAGATCGCCTCCATGCGGACCGCGAATGTTATTTTGTCGGTATTCACAAAGCCTTATGCCCTGATGGATATGCCTACATTTGAGGCGGTGGATGGAATAGTGCTCGCTTATCAGAATAGTGACATAGCCCAGGAAAAAGCTGCCGAGGTGATATTCGGGGCCATTCCCGCCCAAGGGCAGTTGCCCGTAACTGCCCACCCGGAATTCCCTGTTCATACCGGGATCATCACGGAACCGCTGCTTCGATTAGGGTACAGCACCCCGGAACGGGTGGGAATGAGTTCCTCCGGTTTGAAGGAGATCGACAGGCTGGTACAACACGGCCTGGATTCCCTGATGTTCCCGGGGGCGCAGGTACTGGTTGCCAGAAAAGGAAAGGTAATTTACCACAAGGCCTTCGGGAAGCCTACCTATGAATCGGATGAACCGGTTCGCCTGGATGACCTGTACGACCTGGCGTCGCTTACCAAAATCCTCGCCACCCTGCCAGCGCTCATGAAACTTGAAGAAGAAGGCACCCTGCAACTTAATGAAACTTTTCAGGACTTACTGCCCGAATTCGCAGATACCGATTTGAAGAATGTTACCGTCCTGAAAGCGCTCTCCCACTATGGCCGTTTGCCGGCCTGGATCGCATTTTATCTGGATACCCTGGATGACGATCGCCACCCTTCCCCTGAATTTTACAGGAACCACCCGGCCGATGGGTTTTCAATTGAAGTGACCAACCACCTCTTCCTGGCCGATCAATACAGGGATTCCATCTATGCCAGGATAGAACGGCAGCATTTGAAATCTAACCGCTACCGGTATAGCGATGTGGCGTACTACGTCATGAAAAAATATCTGGAGAAAACGTACGGGAAAAGGCTGGACCACATTGCTGACCAATTACTTTACGCCCCTCTTGGCGCCAACAATACTACCTACAACCCCCTTGAAAAATTCCCGCTCAACCGCATCATCCCCACAGAAGTGGACAACTACTACCGGTATCAGCTGATACAGGGTTTTGTGCACGACATGGGGGCAGCCATGCAGGGAGGGGTAGGGGGCCATGCAGGCTTATTCAGCGATGCGAACGACGTGGCCAAGATCATGCAGATGTATTTGCAGGGTGGTTATTACGGTGGGGAAAGGATATTGGAAGAGCGTACCATTGGAAAGTTTAACAAATGCTATTTCTGCGATAAGAAAGTACGCCGCGGTGTCGGGTTTGACAAGCCGCAGCTGGAAGATAAAGGTCCCACCTGCGGATGCGTATCCCGGAAGAGTTTCGGGCATAGCGGGTTTACAGGCACCTACACCTGGGCGGACCCGGAGCAGGAGATCGTATATGTCTTCCTTTCTAACCGCACCTATCCCACTTCCACGAATACCCTGCTGCTCCGTTCAGCCCTTAGAACCCGCATCCAGCAGGCTATTTATGATTCCATTATTAACTAGCTAGGAAATTATAATGTAGATTTGTTTCATGAAAATAGCCATCGTATGTTACCCAACTTTCGGGGGTAGTGGCGTGGTTGCCACGGAGCTCGGGATCGCCCTTGCCGGCCGGGGGCACGAAGTGCATTTTGTCACCTATCGCCAGCCCGTGCGCCTGGGATTACTAAGCAACAAAATCCATTTCCACGAAGTTCACGTGCCCGAATACCCCCTGTTCCATTACCAGCCATATGAACTGGCCCTGTCCAGTAAATTGGTGGATACCATAAAATTATACGGCATCGAACTCCTGCATGTGCATTATGCCATCCCACATGCCTATGCCGGATATATGGCCAAAAAGATCCTGGAAGAAGAGGGGATCTACATCCCCATGATCACCACCCTGCACGGTACGGATATAACCCTGGTAGGAAATCACCCGTTTTACAAACCGGCAGTGACCTTCAGTATAAATAAGTCCGATGTGGTTACTTCCGTATCAGAGAACCTGAAGAAAAATACGCTGGAATTATTCGATATCCACAAGGAGATTGAAGTCATCCCGAACTTCATCGACCGCAGCAAGTACAGCTCTTCTTTCACGGACTGCCAGCGATCCCTGATGGCCAGGGAAGATGAGCGGATCATTACTCACATCAGTAACTTCAGGAAAGTAAAGCGCATTCCGGATGTGATCCATGTATTTCACCGGATTTCCGGAAAAATTCCGGCCAGGTTGATCATGGTAGGAGAGGGCCCCGAGAAGGAACAGGCCGAATTGCTGTGTGAAAAACTGGGGATTAAAGATCGGGTCCTTTTCCTTGGGAACAGCAATGAGATAGACCGTATCCTGTGTTTTTCAGACCTGTTTCTCCTGCCTTCCGAATTTGAAAGTTTCGGCCTGGCAGCATTGGAGGCCATGATCAATAAAGTGGCTGTGATCTCCAGCAATGCCGGAGGAATCCCTGAAGTTAACAAGCAGGGAGTAACCGGATTCCTGAGTGATGTGGGGGACGTTGACGACATGGTTAAAAATGCCCTTTACATCCTGAAGGATGATGAGACCCTCAATACGTTCAAGGAGAACGCCTATAAAGTGGCATCCGAATTTGATATAACCAATATCCTTCCGCTCTATGAGGCTGTTTATGAAAAAGCCTACAAGGCCAGCTATAAAAATTCCTATTGAAGGCCATGCAGTGGAACTTTTGTCTTTTCCTGTTGTTTATCGCCTGTAAATGCCCGGCCCCTGCGGCTGCTTCCAAAAACAGCCAGGAACCGGCCAGGCCCCCGCTTACCCATGTATTATCTGAGAATTACGGGGGTTCAGAGGAAGAAAGCCTGCAGATTATCCGTTCGCAGGCCGGATTAAAGAAGTTTTTTGCGAAAGTAAATCAAACCCGTAAACCGGGGATCCCGCTACCGAAAGTAAATTTTGAAGAACAGACGGTCCTGGTCTATTGTCCCGGAAGGACCCAAAACGGTGAATCTTCAGGACTTGAGGTGACGCAAATGAGGGAAGACAAAATTCTAGTGCAACCTGTATTGAAGAACCGGCAGGATAAATCAACAGCCACGGCCGTTACCCTGCCCTTTGAGCTCTATACCATGCCGCGGACGGATATGGAGATTGAGTTGCAGAAACGGGGCACCCCTTAAATAATCATACCGGCTGCCACGGTCTCATTGGTCGCATCGTCTATCAGAATGAGGCTTCCCGTATTGCGGTTTTCCCGATACGGATCGATCATCAGTGGTTTGGTGGTTCTGATCTTCACCTTGCAGATATCATTCATGTTCATCGTGACATCATCGGTTTTCCTGCCCAGGGTGTTGATATCGATTTTGTAGATAACCTCCTTGATCATGGCTTTCTGCTCGTTGGTGGTGTGGCGGATGGTATATTTCGCGCGCGGCTTGGCCGCATCGTTATGAAGCCAGCATAGCATCACCTCCAAATCCTGTATGGATTGTGGCTGGTTGTTGGCCCGTACGATCATGTCCCCCCGGCTGATATCGATGTCGTCTTCGAGGGTAATGGATACAGACATGGGGGCAAAGGCTTCCTCTATCGGCCCGTTTGGCCCGTCAATTGATTTAACTTTAGAATGGAAACCCGAAGGCATAATGGCTACTTCATCGCCTACCCGGAAAACCCCGCTGGCTACCCGGCCGGCATAGCCACGGTAATCGATGAACCCTTCCCTCTGCGGGCGCAGGACGGTTTGTACCGGGAAGCGGGCATCCACTTTATTGATATCGCTGCTGATGTGCATGGTCTCGAGGGTATGCAACAGGGGGGCACTCTGATACCAGGGCATGTTTTCGGAACGGTTGACCACATTGTCGCCCAATAAGGCGCTGATAGGGATAAACCGGATGTCCTGCACCAGGAGTTTGGATGAAAATTCCTCAAATTGTTTAATGATCGTGTTGTAGGAATCTTCGGAAAAATCGACCAGGTCCATTTTGTTGATGCAGACAATCACGTGCGGGATATGCAGGAGGGAGGCGATAAAGGCATGCCTCTTGGTTTGCTCGATGACCCCATGGCGCGCGTCCACCAGGATGATGGCCGCATTGGCCGTGGAGGCCCCGGTAACCATGTTCCGGGTATATTGAATGTGACCCGGGGTGTCGGCAATAATGAATTTTCGCTTGGGAGTGGTAAAATAGCGGTAGGCCACGTCGATGGTGATCCCCTGCTCACGTTCATCCCTTAACCCATCGGTAAACAGGGCCAGGTCTATCCCTTCGAACCCTTTTTTCTTACTGGTATTCTCAACGGCTTCCATCTGGTCTTCAAAGATGGATTTGGAATCGAATAACAGGCGGCCTATGAGTGTGCTCTTTCCGTCGTCCACGCTACCTGCGGTTGTAAATCGTAAAAGTTGATTGCTGTTGATCTCCATAGTAACTAACTGCTCATATTAAAAATATCCCTGCTTCTTTCTATCCTCCATCGATGTTTCCGAGCGTTTGTCATCGCTTCGGTTACCGCGTTCGGTTTGCCTCATGGCCGAAACCTCCTGCACAATTTTATCGATGGTATCGGCTTCGGATTCAATCCCGCCGGTGATGGTGATGTCTCCGAGGGTCCTGAAGCGGATCTTCTTGGTTACGATTTCTTCGTTCTTTTCCAAAATCAGGAATTCGGAATTCGGGATCCAGGAGTTATTGCGCCAGACCACTTCCCTTTGATGGGCAAGGTAAAGGGATGGGATCTCGATGTTTTCTCGCCGGATGTAATTCCAAACATCCATTTCGGTCCAGTTACTTATGGGAAAAACCCTGAAATGTTCCCCTTCGAAGTACTTCCCGTTGAAGATATTCCATAATTCCGGGCGCTGGTTCTTGGGGTCCCACTGTCCGAAATCGTCCCTGTGGGAGAAAAACCGCTCCTTGGCCCTGGCCTTTTCCTCGTCTCGCCGGCCACCCCCGATGGCGCAATCCACTTTGTTATTTTCAATGGCGTCCAGCAAAGTTGTGATCTGGAGGGCATTCCGGGTGGCGTTCTTGCCGCGTTCCTCGGCTACCCTTCCCTGGTCTATGGATTCCTGTACCGAACCCACGATCAGCCGGGCTTCCAGGTCCCGGATAAGATCATCCCGGAACTGGATGGTTTCGGGGAAATTATGCCCCGTGTCCACATGCATCAGGGCGAATGGGATTCGGCTGGGATAGAATGCCTTTTTGGCCAGGTGGGTCACTACAATGGAATCTTTCCCTCCCGAAAACAGGATAACCGGGTTTTGAAACTGTGCCCAGACCTCCCGCAAGACGTAAATAGCCTCGGATTCCAGTTCATCCAGATAATTCAGATAATACTTGCTCATTGTTTCCTCAGCTTTAATTTATTTTTGATTTTTTCATAGATCATATCCACCGCTTCCACCACGGTATTTTCATGGGTTACCTCCACGTCTGGCCTGACGGGGTTTTCATAAGGGGCAGAAACCCCTGTGAGGTTCTTGATTTTTCCTTCCCTGGCCTTTTTGTATAGCCCCTTCACATCCCGTTGCTCGCAAATTTCAAGGCTCGTATTCACAAAAACCTCCACATAGTTCCGGGCGCCTACCGTTTTCTTGATAAATTCCCGGTCACTGGCATAAGGGGCCACAAATGCGGCCAGGACCACCAGGCCGGCATCCACCATCAATTTACCAATTTCTGCAATTCTGCGGATATTTTCCGAACGATCCTCAGGGCTGAAAGATAAATCTTTGTTGATGCCCGTTCGTACATTATCCCCATCGAGCATATAGGTTTTAACCTGTATCATGAATAATTTCTCCTCCAGGGCATTGGCGATGGTGGATTTACCCGAACCCGAGAGCCCGGTGAAAAATACCATGAAGGAATTATGGCCGCTCACTTTACGCCTTTCTTCGCGGCTGATCCTGAACGTGTGCGGTACGATATTTTTACTCATGCTCTGTTTTTCTTTTTTCCAGCCCAAAATTAATGCGGTACCAGGCGCGTTCGTGGAAATAATAAAGCAACATTTTGGTAATCATCTCTGCAGCCCCGATTTTAATGCCGGTCATGGGATCTCCGGTGATAATCCACGACAGGACCACCGTATCCACCGTTCCTACAAGCCTCCAGGTCACCGTCTTGAGAAGGTGGCGTTTCCTGCTTTCCCGGATGGAGATGTTAAACCAAACCCGCTCGTGAAAATAGTAGAGCAGCATTTTGGTTACCACTTCCGAGAACCCTATTTTCAGGCCGGTCAGGGGGTTACCAGTAATTACCCATGAGAGGATTACGGTATCCACAGTTCCAACTAGCCGCCAGGTAATCGTCTTGGCCAGGTGCCTTTTATAGGAAGAAACCGCCATTATTTCTCTACTAGGAAATAAGGGTTTAGAAGATCTTCCTTATTGTATTTCAATTCCTGCTGTGTCGCCTGTGAGGTTACCTTCAGGCCTACAGCCTTGCAGATCGCGTGTCCTGCCGCCGTATCCCATTCCATCGTTGGGGCGAATCGCGGGTAAACATCGGCCAGGCCCTCGGCCACAAGGCAGAATTTCAGGGAACTTCCCTTGGAAACTATTTCTACCTCCCCGGATCCCTGCTTTATGCTATCAATATATTTCAATGTATCTTCGTTCATGTGCGATCGGCTCCCAACTACCCGGATGGCCCCATTGCCTGAAGCAGCGGGGGAAATGGCATCGGCTTCATCAAATAATACTTCGGGGAGCGCATGATCTGCATTCAATACAGTCTTATAGGCTTTTCCGTCTGCCACATCGGTATAATACAATTCCCGGGTCACCGGGACATAAATGACGCCTAAAATAGGCCGTTGTGCTTCAATTATTGCAATATTCACGGTAAATTCCCCGTTTTTTTTGATAAACTCCTTTGTGCCGTCCAAAGGATCCACCATCCAGCAACGTTTCCAGGCTTTTCGTTCTTCATAGGGTAGCTGCCGGTTCTCCTCACTGATCACCGGGATATCCGTTTCCTTCAGGTAGGCATTGATTACCTGGTTGGAAGCCAGATCCGCGGCCGTGAGGGGTGAACGGTCGTCCTTCAGGGTTACATTTACCTCGTCCTCGTATATTTCAAGGATGGCTATTCCTGCTTCTACAGCACTGCGAATAGCGATTTTCAGATAGTTTTTCACATTCAGCCCTTTAACAGCAGCGAAATTAACGTTTGTAAATCAATTATCTATAAAAATCCCCCAAAAGAACCATTCGTGTCTGGGAAGATACTCAGTACACCGAATATTTATCTGGTTTTGTCGCCCTTAATTGGTTGATTGGTATCCCCTGGATAATTTTGTAGTAGAATTCGTCCTAAATCTACTTGCAATGAAAAACTTTATCGCCTGCTTGGTGGTGCTTATCAGTATGGGATACCAACCGTTGCACGCGCAACAGGATTCCCTCCAGCTTACTCAGAAGGATAGTGTGATTACCAGCTACTGGCTGGTAACCGCAGGTATTAATATTGTTGATGACTCAGGAGATGCGTTCCAGGATTTTACGACGATCCGTGATCAGTGGAATATGGCTCCTTTTCCTTCCCGGATTAGTGTGGGCCGTTATTTCCGGAACGGGCTGGGCCTGGAGGCCATAGGTACCTACAACCGCTATAAGAAAGGAAACATCGTGGATAACCGAATTAACCCGGAAAATAAGGATTATTTCGGGCTGGATGCCAGACTGAGTTACGACCTGAACAAGATCATTGGGGAAACCGCCTGGTTCGACCCCTACCTGGGCACCGGCCTGGGCTATACCCATGCAAACGACCAGGGACGTAGTACGTTCAATGCCGTAATCGGCTTCAGGGTATGGTTTTCGGACCATTGGGGACTCGACCTGAACAGCTCCGGAAAATGGTCGATTTCCAATGAAGGCACTAACCATATACAACATGCGGCAGGCCTGGCTTACCGGTTCGACATCAAGAAGGAACTCACTAAAAAAGGAAAGGAGAAACTCGCCCTGATGCAGGAACAAGAGCGTTTGGCCGATTCCCTGGCCGCCGCTAAGAAGGCAGAGGAAGAAGCCAGGCAGATGGCCGAGCGTCTCGAACGTGAGAAGGAAGCTGCCAGACAGGCAGCTGAGAAAAAGGCCCGGGAGGCTGCCATGGAAAAAAGGATGCGAGACTTGCAGGCATCGCTCGATTCATTGGGGCATGTGTACTTTAAATTTGATTCCTTTGATATTACTGATCAAGCCAAAAATATTTTGGTACAGGTATCGCAAATCATGAAGGAGAATACGGATGTCCATTTAAGGATTGAAGGCCATACCGATTCGAGAGGGACAACGTCTTACAACCAGGGACTGTCTGAACGCAGGGCCAATCATGTAAAGGCTTTTATGCTGGATCAAGAGGTGGCAGAGGGCCAGCTTCACACCGAAGGGTTCGGGGAGTCGCGACTGGCTAATGAATGTGCAGACGGGGTGCATTGTACCGAAGCCCAGCACAGCATGAACAGAAGGGCCGAGTTCTATATCGTAATGAACTAGTCCCTGTTTATCGGGCTTACTTTCCTTTACCGACCTGAAAGGCAAAGGTTATAAACGGACCTTTAGCTACAAATAACGCTTTGGATGCAAATCGAAGGCCGGCCCGGGATCATACCCGGTTGCCGGCCTTTCTTATTCAATTAAACCAGCTATGGCCTTTCGAACCGGGCAATTGGAATTGTAGGCAGTAGCGGTGCCATTGGTTGAAACTTCTCGGTTGCTTCGGGACACCCAAGCCGCTTTAGGGTGGGTTGTTGACCCCTCCGTCCTCCCGCGTTGCGGGAGTCCACCCCCGCCGCTCGCCATGCTCGGGCGGGGCAGGCTCCCCTTGGCAGGGGAGGAGCTTTTTGAGGTTATATTGGTGGGGATTGGTTTGGGTTCAGCTTAAGGTTTAAAATGGGCAACTATATCCTCTGCCTTTGGATTATAGTGTATTTCCCCGTCTAAATCTAGGATAAGCTTCTCCTTGGCATAAAGCGCTCCCCTCTTCGAGGGAAGAGGGGAATGAATCCCGACCGAACGCTAGTGAGCGTCGGGAGAAAGGGGAGTTCAACTTGTTCACATCCCTCTGCCCCCGGTGCTATAGATCGGGGCGGGGTGGTTTAAACCCCTCCGGCTCAGGCATGCATGCCTGAGCCACCCCCGACGCTCGTGTTACTCGGTCGGGGCAGGCTCCCCTTGGCAGGGGAGGAGTATTGTTATATTTATTAAACCTTAGCGATGTCAACCCCGAAGCCTGGGAATTTTTTGCGCAGAAAATAGGCGCAGACCACCATCAAAATTGGATGAATTTTTAAGTTCCGAAGAAACCCGGGCCTCAGGCCGGGTTCAATTGTATAGGGCTAATAGGTACGATTAAAATTTGGACACCCATTTTCCATCCGCCATGTGATGGCAGGTACAGTTGTGTTTGCGGTACAGCCCGGCATTATGCAGGCGGTAGAGGATATTTTCCATGGGGTATGCCGTAAACATATCCCGCTGTGTATACCCGAAATTGTTCACACTGATGGAGAAATCCAGGGATTTTACATAATGCCACCATCCCTGGGGGATAAACAGTACGTCCCCTGGCTCCAGGATCGCACTGTAAAATGGTATTTCCCTGAATCGGGGAAATTTGGCTTCATCGAAGTCGTTAATATTCACTGAACTTACCTGGGCAGCCAAATCGAATTTTTTACTCAGGTACATCTTCCGTGTATATTTGGGTTCGGTCAGGAGTACCAGTTTGGTTCCCTTTAACTGTGCCAGCAAATTATTGGCAGAATCAGTATGCAGGCCTGTAACGGTGCCTTTGGGGCCAATCCACCCATAGACAAAATCCTTCTTGGTAAATTGGTTGAGGATGGAAAAATCCGTGTCTTCCCTTAGTTCGGGAAATTCTTCAAATATGTTGAACAGGGCGAGGTACTTGTCGGTTTTGGAGGCCGACGATTCGCTTTCCTTCAGATTTTGGATAAACTGTTGAAAGGTTTGTTTGGTGGCATCGGACTCCCCCTGGAATATATTGCCTATATCAAGCCTAACCTGTTTGTTTTTTTCCAGTTTCAGAAAATAGTCGATATTCCATTTTGTCCTGGCCGGCCATTTGTTTGCCAGGCCTTTCATGTTAACTGGTTTTTGGCGCTTCAGATACTCCTTTTTAAAGGTAGGGGCATCAATTTCTGTGACCGAGGGCAAAGCCTTGCTCCGATCCACAATTTCCTCTAGAATATCCATTTATATGTATGTCTTTTAGTTTTTTTAGGCATTCGTATGCGGCGTATGTAATCCCTGTTATATATGCAGCTGGATTTTAATTATGCCATGTTCAGGTTTTGATACCTGTAATTGGCCAACTTACCAAAGCCCCGGTTTTAATCTGTTTTAACGATTCGCCACTGGAATTTCGAGCCACTTAACAAATAGGAGCTCATGGCTTCCAATTCATAAATCTGCATCTGTTGCAACGGTTCGGGGTTGCTGTACAGAAGATCATAAACGGGGCCCCGTAGAAATGAATACTGCTCATCTTTAAGGTTAATGCTTTTAGCTTGTTTTACTTCCCGTGATTCCTGTTCTGTCTCAGGAATTACTTCAAAGGGAAAGCTATCCTGCTCATCAGGCCTGTATTGTTTAAAACGCCAGGATTGGATTTTTTTGTATACCAGATGTAAGTTCCATTTTTTGAAATACAGGATGCCCTGGGGGATCCGGGCCTGTATAATAGATTTTAGCAGGGCCATCAGGTAGCTGAACACGGAATCAGGATTATAGACAAAGTGGCTTTCATGGCGGTAGATATGATTGCTCCACCTCCTTTTATATTCAAAGTCACCCTTGAGGAGATCAATGGCCCGGAACCCTTGTTCATAGGACCATTCCAGAAGTTTGATCAGGTCGATCATCCCCAGGTTGAATTTGGAATAATCGATGTCAAACCCATTCATATAAGAAAAAACCAACTGATTGCGTAAATAGTTGATGTTGATATCTATGGGTTTGTCCCCGTCGTATATAACAAAAATGGAAGCCTCCCGGTTAAGGATGCGTTGATAGGTGATTTGCCGGTAATAGTCCATTTTCTCAAGTTCCCCGTTGACCACCTTTTTCTGATCGAACCTTCGTTGCAGCATGAGCCGCAGGCAGTCAAACAAACGGTTGTATTCGGCAAGCTCAATTTCCCCATAATACATGCAATACCGGATATCAAAACACAGTTCCAGCCGCTTCTGGTACTTGCGGAAACGGGATCGGGTACTTTTCCCGAAGCAGGCGGTAAGGTAGTCGTCTGTATCTACCTGTTTGGTGAGATCCATCAGAAAGCCACGGTATCGGGGGACCGTTATCCTTTTCGCCCGGTTGCCGGGGAATGAAATTATTCTGGTTTGCATATAATCGGGCACATCAAATACCGTATAGGAAGAATGCCCGAGAGGTGTGAGATCGTTTTCTTTTAAATGAATGGGCGAATTGCCGGCATCGACTTCAATTGCATACCGGGGAGGGATCCTGAATTGTTCCGCAAAATACCGCACAAAATCGATCGTGGAACTATGGTCGTCCGGGTTGCCGGCTGTAGTGGTACCGATAGTATCGGAATTATGGGGTTTCAATGAATCCATTCGTTCGCCTGATGTAAGGCAGTCAGTCTCTCCAGGGAAGGAAACAGACCCGCCGGTTTGAGATGCTGTTTGATATTTGCGTGGGTACCCATAGGCTGCTTGGAGGGTATTCATCTTCACTCTGAATGAATTGATTATTAGTGGAATAAAATTACAACGATTGGTCCCTCGTATTAAATAAAGACTTTGAAATGAAGGATTTATAAGATGAATGGAGTTGTTTGACGGTAAGCTGGGCCAGAATGGGGAAACTTGGTTATTCCGGAACAATCCGCCCGCTTTGTTTCAGGCCTTTAATGTAATAGGTATTGTTTTTAACATCCTTGTAAAAGCGTACATCTGAATACTTGTCTTCGGAATGGTAAATAAATTCATTCCGGAGACTTTTAAACGCTTCTAACTCTGGTTCGGCCGAATCCATGGGCCTGATCCCTTCCGTTCGCAGCTCATCTAATTTTTCAAGGTGGTACGCATTCATTTCGGTGTCCGGGGCCTTTTTAAGCCAGGTTTTTGCATTTTTGTAGAGCCGATGGATTCGGGAACCCTTTTTTTCAAGTAAAAAGGCCCGGAACCTGGTCCATGTTGCCCTCCAAAGGGCCACGGCACTCAGTGCAGGGCTTCTTTTGGGCAGGTAAGAGTAGTTTTGTAACACTTCTACATAGTTGCACCAGGCCTGTTTGTAATCCAGATCGCCCCATCCCATATCAAAAATCCGGTATCCTTCTGAATAGCACCATTCCAGTTGTTTTATTAAGACTACATGGCCCAGGCTGAATTTGCCATAATCGATATCGTAAGAGGTGATATAATAAAAGAATAGGCTATTGTAATGGTAACTGATCGAGATGGCGATGGGGACGTTGTTCTGGCTCACAACAAATAATGATGCTTTTTTATCGAGGATCAATCCGTAAAGCGACTTTTCAATGATATCCCACCGCCTGAGAGTATCACTGTCCTGGTTGCGTTCGTCAAAACGCTTTACGATCATTTCGCGCAACAATTTGGCCAGGGTATCACAGCGTTCTTTCTCAATGCTGCCGTAATATCGGTGGTAGCTTATATCAAAGCATTTTTCGAGCCTCCGCAGGCATCGCAAAATATTCCCGCGGGATTTCCTGCTGAATTGTGACCTCATATAGGCTTCGGTATCCTCATACCCGTCCATCATGATAGCAAATCCTTTGAGGGATGGTTCGGTTTTCAGATAAAAGTCCTGATTTTCCCTGAAGTGGACCTTGAGGTAAGGTGGTACGTTCTTTATGGAGTAAAGGGCTGGCTTCAATGAGATTTCCGCGCTTTCCGGCGAAGCTTCCCAGATCGTATCGCCCCTTGTATCGGATATCCTGTCACAACAAGACAGAACTTCCCCAGGTTGGACATACACTTCGGTAAGGAAGGCAAAACTTCTGGTAGGGAAAAACTTCATACAGGTATTTATAAGTCGGTTACCGGGGAATGATTACCCGTAATTTTGGCAATTTTCTTTTCGCCAGGAGTTTCAATGAGGAACAGGCTGTTATCCTCCCTGGAACTATAAACCCTGGTTTCCCTGAAGGTACCCTCATGCAGGTAAAGGAAATCGAAGATTATGGAATTCAGCTGTTTTTCGGCAAGGGTGGCCGGGTCTATTTCTTTCCAGTCTTCATTTTTGAAGGGCCCTTCCAAATTTCTGAATTCGTAGCTGCGCGGGCTTGAAGGTTGGGTACTTTTACGGGCCAGGCTGTAAGTTAACCTATGGTAGGTTTCATTTATTTTCTTTTCCCTCAAATAGTTTTTTGTTTGAAAATACCACTTAAATAATAAAGCCAGCAGCCTTGCGGGAACAGACCTGGGGTTGTAGATAAGGTGGTAGTCAAAATGGTATGTTTTATTGGCCCATCGCAGCTTATAATCAAAATGGCCCTTGGAAAAATCCAGGGTCTTGATCTTATTCTCCAGGCACCATTCGATAAGCTTACGGACATTTACGGATCCGAGGTGGAATTTATAATAGTCGATATCGAAAACGGTGATGGCATCGAAAAGGATATCCCCAGCCAGGAAATTCAATGTTACAGAAATGGGCGTATCCTCATGGTAAACTACAAAAAGGGCCGCTTTTTTTTCCTGAATCATGGGGTAGGCCACCTCCTTATAGAAGTTCCATTCAGAGTCCCTTAAGTTGTTATTGCTGATGCCTTTGTCATCAAAACGTTTTTCCAACAGTTCCCTGAATGCCTGGAACAGGGATTCATAGAGTGTCCTTTCAATTTCGCCGTAATACATGGCATACCGTATATCAAAGGACTGCTCCAGTCTTTTTTTATACTTGTTTAGTTTATAGCGGCTGCTTTTACTGAAATTCCGGGAAAGATAATCATCAATGTCGTGGTAGCCCTCGAGATTGATCAGATAGCCGGGGTATTGCCTGACCTTTTCTAACTTGAAAGGAAATCCGGAAGGGCCCGGCCCTTCAGTGAAATAGGTAGGCACATCATATATGAGGTATACTTTGTTTCCCGGTTCGGCCATGGCGCCTGGTACAGGGGTATAACTTATACCCTTGGTATGTGTGCCACCCAGGTTGAAATAAAGCGGTAACCACCGGTGTTTGTAGAATTTCAGATTATGGAGGTACGGGCATTGAAATACGGGCTGATCTGCCACAAAATGCTTTTTCCAAACGGTTTCAAACGTGTCAGAAGTAAACGGATTGGAATCCATCGGTTACTTGTGAATGCTTTTCTTCAGCATGGGCGTGTCGCAGCGATAGCAGGGAAAGAAGTCCTGGCAGGACGCAGAAGCCAGGATGCAGTGTCCCGACACTTTTTCACGAACCAGTTGGGCGTATACTTTACGGTCTACAACATAGCGCCAAACATTAAAAGGGCGGACATCATTTGAGAAACTCTGCTTAAACTGGAAGAGGGAATCTTCCTTGTTGGCCACCCCGCCCCCCAGGTTAAAATACCGGAACCCGTCAGCAGAGGCCCGGATGCGCATTTCATCGATGATCAATTTGATGGGGTTTAGCTTGAGGTAGTCTTCCCGTGCCCCGGATAAGTGGTATTGAACGATTTTATTTTTTTTGATAAAGAGGGCACCCGCCACCGTTTCTCCGGTTTTATTGTCCATTGCCATTAAGAGGTCAACGTCGAATGCCTTGCTTCCCAGCAATTTATAAAAATATTCAGGCTCAAAAAAATACTTGCTTTTGGCATTCACCCGGCGCATGTTGTCGTGGTACAGGTCCATAAACGAATCCACGTCAGCATCGGTATTGCCTTCCCGGATGGTATATAATCGCCTGGATTTATTGATATAGGTCCTGAGCCGCTTGTGGTAATCCTTTACCTGGTCTTCGGCATTTTTTGAGAGGTCGATATTGATCACATTTCCCGGGCTCACGATTTGCCCCATGCCCTCCAGGGCGTATTCCTGCAGCGGGATAAACGGGTTCAGGCGCGAAAACACCGAAATGATCCGTTCTTCCCTGAGATAGGCTTCTAATTCCTTTAAAAAAGCATCGCGATCAAAGGATGAGGTGGAAGTGCTGATCAAAGGCCCCGGATAGCCATAGACTGAGGTGGCGTCCCAATATTCACTGTCTTCGATTTCCCTGAATATCAACGGCAATGCAATGCTCAAACCGTTTCTGGCATAGTGAATTAACACTGCGCGATCCCCATTGCATTTAGATACCTGATGGTAGTCAAACGTGTGGTAGAAATCGCAATCACGGAATTTGTCAATAATCGAATTCCATGTTTTTTTGTCCTGTACAATTTCAATCATAGTCCTTCTTTTTGCTGACCCGAGAGCTCAGTACACATAATGCTGAAATAAATCATCCATTTGATCTAGAGCACATTGAGTTCAGAAAATGAGGCAAAAAATTCATGTGGTATATGTTCTTTGTCTAAATATTTATAGGTCTCGTGGTGTATATTCAATCCGTTGTCTATGATAGCGGCGGTCTTCCAACCCATTTGCTTGGGAGTTATAAAATCCTTTTTAAGGTTATCGGCTATATAATAATAAACGTCGAGGTTGAAAGCTTCTTGCAGGGCCCTGTAATTCTTTTCACTCGGTTTTTCCGTACCGATTTCCTCCGAAATCACCAACTTATCCAACATTTCATATAAGCCCAGTGCCTTGATCTTATTGGTTTGTGTGGCCGTGCGGCCATCGGTCAAAACAGCTACCCGCCCTTTTTTCTTTTTGATGTTCTGTATGACCTCCATAACCCCATCGAATACCTTTATATCCGGTTCGTGTTGGCGATACCGGTCTATGAGTTCTGATTTTGAAACCCCATATGTATCAGACAGAATCCCGAAAACATCCTGTTTACTCCTGAAAAGGGAAAACATCCGTACAAATAGCCCTTGCGGATCGTCCGGGGCCAAGGTCCGGGCGATATGCAGGTAGGCTGATCTCAGGTAATCCAGTTCGTTATACAGCGTATCATCCAGGTCAAAAACCACGACCGTCCGTTCATCAACCAGTATATCCATGAACCAAAATTTCATCATCATAGCGGAGCATAAGCAAATTCCGCTCCCAGCAATCAAAATCTGCCTCAACAGGCTCGTTCAGTAAATACTCCTGAATGATCCATTTGGGATAGTTGGCACCAGACAGGTACGTGAGCGGAAATCCGCCGTCAAACCTGGGATTCACCTCTATTCCGTAGATATTGGATCCCTCCTTTTCCTTGAAAAATTGAGTGGTCAGGCACCCAACGGCCCCATCTATATAGGAGAGCCGGTCCCTGATTAACCACATGACCTCGTTTTCAACGGTCAGGCCTTTATTTACTTCCCCGTCCCGGACTTCGATCCGCTTGCGAGGGACGATACATTTGAGTTTATGATCTCGTCCGTAATAGAGGTCGCAGGTATATTCGTCATGCAGGTCCTGGTCCAGGTATTGCAGGAACATAAGCTTTTTATTTGTAAAATGGAACTCCCGCAATTGCTCTTTCCTTTTAATAATAAAAGTATCCACGCTCCGGCTTCCGTCCAGGGGTTTTATAAAAATGGGGAGTTTAAAATCGTCCTTGCTGTATTCATGCGCCACATCGATCCCGTGCGACTCGAAAAATTCATGGATCACCCTTTTATCCCGGCATTGGTTGACAAAGTCTGTCGAGGAGATGACTACCTGGATATTGTTTTCTTCGAGCAGGCATTTGTGCTGTGCCAGGAGCAGCAACTCCGTATCTATGGTGGGGATGATAAGGTTTACGGACAATTCCCTGCACTTTCGCACCAGGATCTCCATATAGGACTTGTCCCTCAGCCGTGGTACCTCAAAATAGGCATCGCTTACGTGACAGGCGGCTGCCAGCAATGGTTCCGCGTCCGACGTGATCACCTTACCTTCGGGGAATACTTTTTTCAGCTCCTCCCGAAAGGCCTTTACCAGGGATACGCGCCTGCCTGCAGAGGTTATAAGGATGTTCATTTTCAATACAGCTTGGGTGATTATAGCAACTTCCTGCGCAAATTTTGGTATCAAAGATAGGGGAGAATTGGCAAATCATACGATGACCTCCATCAACTGCCTAATTTCTAGTTGATTTTAATCCTTGCTACAATTCAACGTCTAATTATTTCGATTGGACGGGCATTCCCGAGGGGGTGAAGAACCACTGGAATCGGCCTGACTCTAATTATTACATCGTCCGTATGACTACCCACTTCTGGTCACCGTTCAATTTCGTTCCGATTTATTGCTAAGAAGCTGCGAGCTCAAATGATCTACAAGGTCACCGAACTGACTGCATAAAATGGTTTTGTCGTATCGGGTTTCTGCCAGCTTTCGCGCGTTCCGGCCCATTTCCCGGCATACTGCCGGATGGGCTTTTAGATACAGGATCTTTTCTGCAAGCGCTGCCGGAACTTCCGGATCCACAAAGGCTCCGCATTGGTGTGTTTCCACCAGCTCCTTGGTCCACCCCGGGGAGTTTACCAGGACCGGTTTCCCTGCGGAGAGTGAATCGAACAGTTTTTGGGGAGAATTGGTGGCCAGGATGGGGATATTTGAAAAGGTAACCAGGGAGATATCGCAGAAACTAACTATTTGGGAAAGTTCCCGGGATGCCTGAAATCCGAGGAAAAATGCATTGTGAATACCTTCCGCCCGGCAACGCTCCTTTAACATGGGCCTCATGGCCCCGTTTCCAAGGAAAACAAACTCAATATCCTCGTGATCCTTTAGCAGATTCGCGGCGTCGATTATATACTCCATGCCGTTTGCCAGCCCCATCGAGCCGAAATAGACCGCCTTGAAGGAGTTAGAATTCAGGCCAAAGGTGTCCGGGAGGGCAGCATTCTTTTCCACATGTCCAAAGACCTCAAGTTTCGCCATATTCGGGATCATGGAGATTTTATCAACGGGGATGCCCCTCCTGGCCACTCCTTCGAGCATTCCGGGGGATAAGGCCACGATGTGCACCGCATTCCTGTATATGGCCTTTTCAAACCATTCGACCAGCCGGATCATTGGCTTGCCTTTCAGCCCTCCCATCTGAATGGGCACCTCAGGCCACAGGTCCCTCACTTCGAAGATAAAAGGAATCCCTTTAAATTTTTTAAGAATCAGTGCAGGAAAGCCAACGGTGAGGGGAGTAGAGGTGGAAATGACCAGATCGACGTTTTTTACGCGGAGGGCCAAAAAGGTTGACTTTACCATAAAGCTGATAAAGGATAAAACCCTCCGTGCTATCCCCATGGATTGGTGGTAACTCCCTTTCATGTAAATGACCCGGATGCCGTCCACGATGGTGCGTTTTACCCGGAAGCGCGCTTCGTCTTCCATGGTGAGCATGACTACCTCATGCCCGCGACGAACCAGTTCACGGCTGATATAGTACGATCTTGAACCGACCGTGGTCTCTGGGGTAGAGAAATATTGATGTATGTACAGGATTTTCATTCAGGTGACAGCTAAATGCAAGTGCTTGCCCGTTCGATCATTACTGATTGCGGCAGATGGACCCGCGAAGGCCATGTAAATCCTAGGGATGCATCGCGTTTGATCCTGGCCTGTCGGAACATATATGCCCATGTTGGTATAACCATATATTGCCCTTCAATGCGTGAGCTTATTTGCAGTCAAAGATAGAACACATTTAAGGAAATTCTGGCCGGAGTTCGTCAAATAGCAAATATTTGGCTCCAATTGAAGGCTTCAACTATTTCACCCATAAAATTTTCTGTTGAACGAAAATATTTACTCTATATATTTTATTTTCAAGCAAAAAGGATACATTTACTTTGTTAATATTTTATTAATTACTGGAGCGACGGAGTAGCCGATTGGTTTTTCACAGAGATGGTGCATGGGTTATTATGTCCGGGAACATAGTCCTTGCAATCAATTGTTTTTAACCATTTTGCATTCTTTTTTTTATGTCATCAAAGTAAAAGTGTCACTGCCTATGATCACCAAATATAAGAACATTGCCATATTCCTGATTATCTCACTATGCCTTCTGATACCTTTTGGATTGCTCAAAGGACTTAGCAGCGATTATGAAATATTCCCGGCGGCCCTGTTCCCCGGGGGAGCGGACAGGATTTCGGTAAAGGACACGATTGCCCTGAATAGCCTTGAACTGTATGGGATTGACCAGAAAACAGGAGATACCGCGAAAATTGATATCCTACACCTATTTAAACGGACCATACATATCCATCATATGGTTTACTTCTTTAAGGACACCTATTTCGGAGCGCTCAATTATGAAGGGCAGCCGCCGGCAGAAAATAATCCATACAGCCGGTTTGCAACTGAAGCAGACAAAGAACAAACCCGGGAGTGGGTCCGAAAAGGCCTGAGAGAGCAACATTGCCGGGATTCGGTGCTCCTCGTCCGGTTTACCGAAATTAAACTGGATGCCGACACCCGAAAACTAATTTCCGATACCATTACCAATGAAAAAGTTCTTAGGTTATATTGATTCCCAACTGGGGAGATTATTCAAAAGGATCCAGTATGTTTCCTGGGTAGATACGCAGGCCCTGGCCTATTTCCGTATCTTTTTAGGGGTTTTTATCCTGGCGCATTACCTGCCGGAATGGCAATGGCTGGGCGATGCCCCCCAGGCGTTTTTCAATCCGCATTTGTTTACCATGGCCAGCCTTTTTGACGGCTTTTGGCCCAAGCCGTTCTACGTGGCCCTCGACCTGTCTAACCTGGTCCTGTTCTGCCTGCTCACCCTGGGAATCTATTCCAGGTATACGCTATTTGCTTTGTTTCTGCTCAATTATACGGGCTATTCCTTCGAATTCGGTTTTGGTAAGATAGACCACGAGGTGCATTTGTT
>Ga0102952_1000176_pt1 | contig 30253 bp, 21 predicted proteins | sample SalPon2A_C_D1_MG_FD_78506 | JGI IMG/M metagenome (GOLD analysis project Ga0102952, IMG submission 78506) | Soil microbial communities from South San Francisco under conditions of wetland restoration - Salt Pond MetaG R2A_C_D1_MG | ecosystem: Environmental > Terrestrial > Soil > Wetlands | place... | reverse complement strand
GTCCATAAAATTCTTTAGCAGGGAAGCATCTCCTTTAGGCCTTCTGGATATATCCATGATAAAGGTGTTCTGCTGGTAAGTCGGGAGCTGGTAGTCTTTTGGAAGCCCATTGTAAAATGCCTGCTTTGAGTATTTTACCACATTCACTATTGACAGCGGCCTGGACAGGCCCGGGATGTCGTTTATTACATCTCCCAATTCGTCCATCCTCCGGAGGGTGGCCGGTTTAAGGACCCCTTTCTTTTGCTCGGTATCCACGATGATCTCCAGGGGCATGACCCCGTCGAATTCATCTTCAAAGAACATGATATCCTTAAAGAATTCCGCCTTTTTGGGCATGTCTTCTATCGGATTGCCCGATAGCTTGATCTGGTAAATCCCGATGACCCCCACCACCAGGAGTGCTACAGACACTCCATAAACACTGATCCTTCGATCCCTTACAATATGCACCATCCAGTTGACGAAGGTGTCGATCCATTGCTTGTTCAGGTGTTTCAGGTGCTTGGTTTTAGGGAGCGACATGAAGCTGTAAATGATCGGGATGATCAGGAGTGACAACACAAAGATGCATAGGATGTTGATGGAGGCCACAATCCCGAATTCCGTCAGCAATTTACTGTCTGTAATGATGAAGGTGGCGAAACCGGAAGCCGTGGTCACATTGGTCATCAGGGTGGCGTTCCCCACCCTGGAAATCACCCGCTGCAGGGAAAGCGCCTGATTGCCGTGTTTCTTTACCTCCTGCTGGTACTTATTGATCAGGAAGATACAATTGGGGATCCCTATCACAATAATAAGGGGTGGGATCAGGGCCGTCAACACCGTGATCTCGTACCGGAGCAGTCCAAGGAAACCGAATGCCCACATGACCCCGATAACCACCACGCAAATAGATATCAAAGTCGCCCGGACGCTTCGGAAAAAGAAGTAAAAGATCAGGGAAGTCACTGCCAGCGCCGCAAAAATGAACAGCCCGATCTCGTCTATGATGCTTTGGGAGTTCAGGGTACGGATATAGGGCATCCCCGAAACGTGCATCTTCAGGCCGGTATCCTCCTGAAATCCGTTAACCAGGTGGGAGAGGTCGTTCAGGATAAAGTCTTTCCGAACCGGGGTATTGATGATATCCTTGTCCAGGTATACGACCGTACGCAGGGTCTTGGTCTTTTTATTATACAGCAGCTTGTCATAAAAGGGCAGGTCGTTAAAAAGGTGCTGCATAAGGCTGTCGATCTCCTCCCGTCTGTCTGGCGGGGTATTCATAAACGGCCGCAACACGAACTCCTGCTTTTCGCGATCCCGAACGAGTTCCTGCAGGTTTTGCGTTGAAATGACAAAATCCACTTCCGGGAAGGCCGCCAGTTGTTTGGAAAGCGTATTCCACCGCTTAAAATTATCGGGCTTGTACAGGGAACTGTCCGCGACCGCAAGGACAATGGCATTGCCTTCTTCCCCGAATTTTTTCAGGAAGTCCTGGTATTCCAGGTTTACGGGATGATCGTCTGGCAACAGGTTGGCTTCGGAGTTGGAGAAGCGCATATTTTGCCATTGGAATGCAAGGAAGACGGTAATGGCGGTAATGATCAACAGGATCAGGATTCTGTTTCTCAGGATGATGCGGGCCGTTTTGGCCCAAAAGCCATTCGTTAGTTTCCTTACCATGCTACAGGCAGTAGATCTCCTTGTTTCATCGGGCAGTCTTCAAAGGTGGCAGGGGGGAAGGGGAATCGATTCCCGGACCCGTTTAATAATTGCCGAGTTGCAATGGGGGCAAAGGTAAAGAATGCACGGCAGTGTTCCTAACCGCCGGACCATTTATCCTCTTGGGCATTAAAATGCATACGGTATCCCGGCGTGCTGTAAAATTCCGTATTTTGGGTCGGAAACCAGTACCTATCTCTTGGAAAGAAGAAATTTTATCGGTGGCCTTACCCTGGCCGCCTTCAGCTCGGCCCTTGGTGCCCGGATCGTTTATGGGAAACTAATGCCTGCAGGCTATTTGCCGGTGGGATTGCAGGATCCGGACCCCTATACCATGTTCGGCAAGGACAGCGGAATGGTAGTCCTGAACGACAGGCCCTGGAATATGGAAGCCAGGGCACATCTCCTGGATGATAAGGTCACACCAAACAAATACATGTTCATCAGGAACAATGGGCTGCTGCCGGAAGGGATAGACCCGGCGGCCTGGACGCTGGAAGTGTCCGGTGAATCGGCACTCAGGCCGGGACGTTATACCCTGGAGGAATTAAAAAAGCGTTTCCCTGCTTACACCTACCAGCTTACCCTGGAATGCGCGGGCAACGGTCGCAGTGAGTTCGACCCGCCGGCGTCGGGTAACCAGTGGACCATAGGCGCGGTATCCTGTGCTTATTGGACCGGCGCCCGTTTAAAAGATGTCCTGAAGGAAATAGGGGTAAAGGATAATGCAGTGTATATCGGGTATCATGGGGCCGACATCCATCTGAGCCGGGATCCTGCCAAAGAGCCAATTTCCCGAGGGATCCCCATGCATAAGGCCCTGCAGGACGAAACCCTGCTAGCCTATGCGATGAATGGGCAGGACATCCCTCTCGCCCACGGCCACCCACTGCGCCTGGTGGCTGGCGGTTGGCCGGCATCCGCTTCCGGGAAATGGCTCAGGACTATCAGCATCCGGGACCGTGTCCACGACGGCGAGAAAATGGGCGGCAGCTCGTATCGGGTTCCCTGTGAACCGGTTGCGCCCGGCACGGAAGTTCCCGATGAAAACATGTGCATCATTGAATCCATGCCGGTAAAATCACTGCTTACCTATCCCCGTACCGGGGCAGTGATCAAAAATGGGCAGCGCCTGGAAATTCGCGGGCATGCCTGGGCCGGTGAGAAGGAAGTGTCCAGGGTGGATTATTCAATCGATTTCGGGGCGAGCTGGAAAAGGTGTTCTCTCGGGCAACCGGTAAACCGCCTCGCCTGGCAGCATTTTTCGGCACAGGTTAAATTTCCCGGACAGGGGTATTACGAGGTTTGGGCCCGGGCCGCTGATTCGGACGGGCTGGCCCAGCCTATGGTGCTCCCTGGCTGGAACCCCAAAGGCTACCTGAACAACGCCTGCCACCGGATTGCCATAAAGGTTAGTTGACATGGATAAAAACCGAACTTATGGCAAGCGCGCCAGGGGCCTATACCGTGCATTAATTGTTCTTTGTGCCCTGGCCCTGGGAATTGCGGGAGTCGTTTTTTATCTGAATACTGAAGGGGAAGGAGGTGGTTCCGCCGCCCAAAACGGAGACGCCGAACCGGCGACTGTCGGGATAGACCCGGACTCCATTGCAAACGGCATTCATGTGCAAACAGGCCTTTTAGTGGCCGATGGATACCAGGATGTCGTTGAGAATTGCACCCAATGCCATTCGGCCAGCCTGGTCATTCAGAACCGGATGGATGCCAAAGGGTGGGAAGCCACCATCCGATGGATGCAGTCTACCCAAAACCTGTGGGCCCTGGGGGATAAAAAAGATCGGATCATCAACTACCTGGTAACCAATTACCCCGTGGAAAAGAAAGGAAGGCGTGCCCCTTTAAAGGACATCGAATGGTACCGCTTAAATCCTTAAGCTACACGGCAGGGGAAGGAAGATCCCGTCCTATACCTTCATGATTTCAGCCTCCTTGCGTTCCAGCAAGCTATCCACCTTCTTGATATGGGTATCCGTCAGTTCCTGCACATCCACCTGGGCGTTTTTAAGCAGATCTTCAGAGATGTCTAATTCCCGGAGCTCTTTATTGGCATCCTGGCGGGCATTCCGGATACTCACCTTGGCATCTTCCGCCTCAGATTTGGCCTGTTTAACCAATTGTACCCGCCTCTCCTCGGTAAGGGGGGGCACGTTGATGATGATCAACTCCCCGTTATTCATTGGGTTGAAGCCCAGGTTGGCGTTCATGATAGCCGTTTCAATTTCAGAAAGCAGGCTCTTTTCCCAGGGCTGCACGGAGATGGTACGCCCGTCCGGGGTGTTGATATTGGAAACTTGTGATAAGGGGGTCTGGTTTCCGTAATATTCAACCATAACACCTGAGAGCATGGCCGGATTGGCCTTGCCGGCCCGGATTTTTACAAATTCGCTTTCCAGGTGTGACAGGGCCTGGTCCATGCTTTCTTTGGTCGCGTCTAAAATAAATTTTACTTCCTCGTTCATATGTATAAGGTATAAAAACTGATTTTCCTAGGAAAGCTCCAATCCCAACAGCATTTGTTCACATATTAACAACTGTTCCTATATTTTCCCCGGAAACGATTTTTAACAGGTTTCCCCTTTTGTTGATGTCGAAAACCACGATAGGCAGCTTGTTTTCCTGGCTCAGGGTAAAGGCTGTTGTATCCATGACTTTCAGCCCTTTGGTAAGGACGTCCTTGAAGGTGATGGAATCGAACTTGGTGGCCGTTTTATCCTTCTCGGGATCGCTGGTATAGATCCCGTCTACCCGGGTACCCTTCAGGATCACATCGGCTTCCACTTCGATAGCCCTGAGTACCGCCGCGGAATCAGTGGTAAAGTAGGGGTTTCCGGTACCGCCACCAAAGATCACCACCCGGCCTTTCTCCAGGTGCCTCATAGCCCGCCTGCGAATAAAAGGCTCTGCCACTTCGTTGATCTTGATGGCCGATTGGAGCCGGGTTTCCAGCCCCGCTTCTTCCAGTGCAGCCTGCAACGCCAGGCCATTAATAACTGTAGCCAGCATACCCATATGGTCCCCCTGTACGCGATCCATGCCATTGCTTGCCCCTGAAAGACCCCGGTAAATGTTGCCGCCACCGATCACAATGGCAACTTCCACCCCCTTATTAACTACTTCCTTGATCTCCCCGGCATATTCAGACAGCCTCTTGGAATCGATGCCGTACTGTTTATCGCCCATCAGGGCCTCCCCGCTCAGCTTTAGAAGAATTCGTTTGTATAGCATGCCACAGTCCAGTTAACTCGGCACAAAAATAGTCAAAATAATTTATGGCCGATAGAAGCATCTGCTTATAAAGCGCTTCCTAATATTTTGTCAACAATACCATAAAAGCAGAATAATTTTAATAACCTTGCTTCGTTTTATCCAGAATATAGACAAAACATGAGAAAAATAATCCTTTTGCTGGCATTCGCAGCGCTGGGCATCGGTTGCGGGGCTGTTAAAACAATATTGACGGTTGACAAAACCCCGGTCCAAACCCGGATCGACCTGGTCCACGTGGTGGATGACAAGGTTGAAGTAACCATAGACCCGGGGGCTTTTACCTCAGATCTTGTGACTTTTTACATGCCTGAAACCGTCCCCGGTACCTACAGTATTGATGACTACGGGCAATACACGGAAGGATTGAAGGCTTTTGACTACAAAGGCGACCCCATGCCGGTACAGGCCGTTGGGGTTAATTCATGGACCATTGAAAACGCCAAAGAACTCGATAAGATCAGCTATTTCGTCAATGATACCTACGACATCGAAAACGAAACCGATGATGCGGTTTTTTCTCCTGCAGGGACGAATATAAAAGCGGGGGAGGATTACCTGCTCAACCTGCACGGATTTGTGGGTTATTTTGACGGCTTCCAGGAAGTACCCTATGAATTGCATATACAGGTACCCCCAGGCCTGGTTGCCACTACATCCCTGCCCAAAATGCCCGCAGCAGACCAGGAGGCCGGGACGGATACATACCTGGCGAGCCGGTATTTTGAGGTCATAGATAACCCGATCCTGTATGCCGCTCCCAATACCGCCATTTTCCAACTGAAGGATATTAAGGTGACCATTGGGGTGTATTCCCCCGGTGGGGTGTACCGTGCGGAAGACCTCAAGGCACGCATGCAGAAAATGATGGAAGCCCAGAAGGCCTTCCTGGGAGATATTAACGGCACCCGGAAATATAATATCCTCCTGTACCTTTCAACCATGGAGCCTACCGATGCCAGGGGTTTCGGGGCCCTGGAACACCACACCTCCACCGTAGTGGTCCTCCCGGAACCTATGCCCAGGGAAAACCTGGAACAGGCCATGGTGGATGTGGTCTCACATGAATTCTTTCATATAGTTACCCCGTTGAGCGTGCATTCCAAAGAGATCCAGTATTTTGATTTCAACCACCCGAAAATGTCAGAACATCTCTGGATGTATGAAGGGACGACCGAATATTTCGCCAACCTGTTTCAGGTGAACCAGGGCCTGATAGACGAAGCTGACTTTTACCGCAGGATGATGGATAAGATCCAGGCTTCAAAGTTCTATAACGATTCCCTCTCATTTACCACCATGAGCAGGAATGTCCTGGAAGAACCGTATAAAGATAATTACGGCAATGTATACGAAAAAGGAGCCCTGATAAATATGGCATTGGATATCAGGCTCAGGGAATTGAGCAAGGGTGAAAAAGGCGTGCTGTGGCTTATGAAGCAATTATCAGCTATCTATGATAAGGATACGCCTTTTGAAGACGATACGCTGATCGATACGATCGTAGCCCTGACATATCCTGAGATTCGCACCTTTTTTGATACGTACGTAATTGGGGATACCCCAATTGACTATTCGGAATTCCTGGCGAAGGTCGGGCTCAGAATCACCGACACTATGGAGGAGAGCGGCTACTTCTTCAAAGGGGAAGAGCCCTATATTGATGTCGACCCGGCAGACCAGGATAAAATATTCCTTCGGAAGGATATCCCCCTGAACACGTTTTTTAAAGACCTTGGGCTGCAGGGCGGCGATGTGATCGAAAGCATCGATGGCCGGGCGATAGATCTGGAGGCCATGCGTTCGGTTATTGGGGAAAGTTTTGGATGGGATCCGGATAAGCAGATCACCATGTCCGTGCAACGTGGGGAACAGGAGATCCGTGTCCAGGGTGCGGTTGGGACGCCCACGGCGGAAGTACGGCGCATTATTCCCATGGAAACGGCCACACCCGGGCAGGTGGAGCTCAGGGAAGCCTGGTTGAAAGGATAGTACAGGGAAAAGCCGGTGGCCCGGCAATACATCCCAAACGGCCTGGAACAGCAGGGGACTGTTAAAATTACCTGCATTCTGTAACGAACCGCCGTGAACAGCGTCTTTATGTTGTAATTGCCCTGCAAACATGATACGGCCAAAGACGATATTTCCCCTGCTACTTTCCATGGCACTATGCCTGGGTTCTGCCTGTTCCGATCCGGTGAATACCTATGAGGATCCAGAGGGGGAGATCAGTGGTTCGGGAATCCTGGTCTCCGAACAGCGGACGATGGGCGATTTTAATTCCATCGTAAGCACGGGACCGGTCACGACCGTGGTTCGCCAGGGCCATTCGCGTGAGGTGCTGGTGACGGCGGATGACAACCTGCTTCAAAGGGTAGAGACATCGGTCAAAGGACACACCCTCCATATCTCGCTGGAAGACGGGCAATACCATTCCATTTGGATCCGTGTGGAGGTGGTGGTACCCGCCCTCTCCTCCCTGACGAATTCCGGGACGGGCCCCATGAAAGTGAGCGGGATCCGCACCACAGGGGCTCTCAGGGTTACCAATTCCGGTTCGGCTTCCATGTTCCTGCAAGGGCAGGCCACTCGGCTTATTCTCCGAAATGAGGGCAGTGGAAGCATTCACGGCTTTGATCTTAGCTGCGACCAATGCACCATTCGGAATGTTGGCGATGGCCAGGTGGAAATTTACTGCAACGGATTAATGGAAGGCAAGAACAGCGGTAGCGGAAGTGTCCGGTACAGGGGAACGCCGAGTGTACAAATTGAAAACACAGGCAGCGGGGGTGTTTTTGACGCCAATTGACGGCGTGGGGCAAACCTGGGCTGGTAGCTATCGAATGTAAATTCCGGGGAATCTCTCTTCAAAAATAAAGGCCATCCTTCTGTTGAAAAATGGCCTTACTGTATGGAGTCCTTTCGAACTAATCGCCCAGGGCGACTCTTTCAAATCCGGTAACTTTTAATTGGGCGTCCACAGATTTCACGTATTGTGCAACGCTCTGCTTGCTGTCTTTGATGAAATCCTGATTGACCAGGGTGTTGTCTTTAAAGAAGCGCTTGAGTTTTCCCTGCGCAATTTTGTCGAGCATCTCTTCGGGCTTCCCTTCCTGTCGCAGCTGGTCCTTGGCAATTTCGATCTCTTTCTCGATGGTTGCCGCATCCACCCCTGACTCGTCCAGGGCCACCGGATTCATGGCAGCTGCCTGCATAGCGATATCTTTGGCAACCTCTTCTGCACCATCAATCGCTTCTGAAATCCCGGCCAGGGTGGCAATCTTGTTCCCTGCGTGGATATAGGATCCAACAAAGGGGGCACTCAGTTTTTTAAAGCTGCCGATTTCTATTTTTTCGCCAATCACCCCGGTTTGTTCCGTAAGTTTCTCTTCAACGGTTATGCCGTTAAACTGGCTGCTGAGCAGGGCTTCCTTCGTATCACAATCCAGCGCCAAAGTAGCCAGATCGTTGGCGAGGGCAACAAAGCTATCGTTCTTGGCCACGAAATCCGTCTCACAATTCAGGGAAATGATGACCCCCCGGGTGTGTTCGTCATTCACACGGGCAATGGCTGCGCCTTCAGACGATTCCCTGTCGGCCCGCTTGGCGGCCACTTTCTGGCCTTTTTTTCTTAGGATTTCGATAGCCTTGTCAAAATCCCCTTCGGCTTCCACCAGGGCATTTTTACAATCCATCATCCCGGCACCGGTGGTTTTCCTTAAACTATTTACATCTGCTGCGGTAATCTTTACCATGGTATTGTCTCCTTTTTTGGAAAAGCTTTATTCCATTATTAATTCATAAACTGTTGCCTTCTGCGGCTTATTCCACGCCACCTTTGGCTTTTTCCTGCCAGTCGCTAAGTTCGTCCCAGTTACCTTCCGCGGCCATACCAGCCTGCTTGGGCCAGGATCCGGGATCCAGGTGGGCCAGATGTGAGCTGGCTTCTGTAAGGATTTCCTTTATTGCGTCGGGGGTAGATTCAGCCAGTTTGGCATAGGTGTCCAGTCCGGCATTGGAAAGCGCCTCAGCTGCTTTGGGCCCGATACCCTCCACCTTGGTCAGGTCATCCCGGCTGGCTTTTTTCTTCTCCGCCTTGGGCTTTTCAGCCACCTTGGGAGCTTTCTCGGCCTCTACGGCAGCTTTCTCGGCTACTGCAGGGGCTTCTTCTTCATCCTTGAATTTTTTGGGTTCAGATGGTTTGACAGCTTTTGTCCCTTTCTCGGCTTTCTTTACGATCGGCAGATCCTCTTCGTCAGCCACCTCTTCATTGGCCACGGCCGAGGCAACTTCTACTGTTTCTTCCTCATCCTCTTCGTCCCTGTCGGGCTGTTTATCTGCTTTGCGTTCTGCAAGGCCTTCGGCAACCGCGTTGGTAACCTGGCTCATGATGACTTCTATGGATTTGGATGCGTCGTCGTTGGAAGGGATCACGAAATCGATAGGCCGGGGATCGGAGTTGGTGTCCACCATCGCGAAGATCGGGATATTCAATTTGCGGGCTTCCTTAACGGCGATATGTTCGCGCATGGTATCTACCACGAATAGTGCCCCGGGCAGGCGGGTCATATCTGCAATGGAACCCAGGTTCTTCTCCAGTTTGGCACGCATACGGTCAACCTGCAGGCGTTCCTTTTTAGAGAGGGTGTTGAAGGTGCCGTCTTTTTTCATGCGGTCTATGGCCGCCATCTTCTTAACGGCCTTCCGTATGGTTACGAAATTGGTGAGCATCCCGCCGGGCCAACGCTCAGTGATATAGGGCATGTTGATGTTAGCCACTTTATCCGAGACGATGTCCTTGGCTTGTTTCTTGGTAGCGACAAAGAGGATTTTCCGTCCGGAAGCTGCGATCTTTTTCAGGGCTTCGTTGGCTTCTTCCAGTTTTGCTGCTGTTTTGTAGAGGTTGATGACGTGGATCCCGTTGCGCTCCATGTAGATGTAAGGCGCCATATTGGGATTCCATTTCCGGGTTAGGTGCCCAAAATGCACCCCGGCATCCAATAATTCTTTAATGTCTGCTTTAATTGCCATTTTTTTTAGTTTACGTTCTTTTGAATTAGCAATGTCCAAGTGGTATCCTGCCTATCAGGCCGGAAGCCTTGAGCATTTAGATGCTAAACTAAATTGGTCCCGGGCATGCCGGGCTTTTTAATTGTCCCATGACAAGGGACTTTCAAGGAACTTCGGTTATTTTTACTATTTAATATACTGGCATTCCCCATTGGGAAAAGCCGGTATTTTATCGTTTGGAGAACTGGAATTTCTTACGGGCTTTCTTCTGGCCGTATTTTTTGCGTTCCACCATCCGGGGATCCCTGGTAAGCAGGCCTTCCGGCTTCAGTACGCCCCTGTGCTCCGCATCCATTTCGCAAAGTGCCCTGGACAAGGCGAGCCGGATGGCTTCGGCCTGCCCGGTAATGCCCCCGCCGTATACATTGACGGTTACATCGAAGGAATCCTCATTTTGCGTAAGGCTGAAGGGTTGTTTTACTTTGTACTGAAGGGTAGGGGTAGGGAAGTAATCGCCCAGGTCCCGCTTGTTGATGGTAATGTTGCCCTTTCCCTGGGAAACATATACGCGTGCTACAGCGGTCTTTCTGCGTCCGATTTTATGAATCACCTCCATTATTTAAGGTCGTTTAGATTAATTGCTGTTGGTTTTTGGGCTTCCTGCTTGTGTTCAGTGCCGGCGTAGACCTTCAGGTTCCTGAAAAGTTCGGCACCCAGTTTGTTTTTTGGCAGCATACCCTTCACGGCATTTTCAACCAGGCTGGCCGGCTTTTTTTCCAGTAACTCCTTCGCATTTCGGGATCTCTGTCCTCCGGGATACCCGGTGTATCGGATGTACTGCTTGTCGTTCCACTTATTGCCGCTCAGGTGGATCTTTTCTGCGTTGATCACAATCACATTATCCCCGCAATCCACATGGGGCGTAAATTCCGGCTTGTGTTTCCCCCTTAACAACCTGGCGACTTTGGAAGCCAGCCGTCCCAGGGTTTGCCCTTCGGCATCCACCAGCAGCCACTGCTTATTTACCGTGGCTTTATTGGCCGAAATGGTCTTGTAGCTTAATGTATCCACTACCCTAACTTTTAATAATTTGACACTTAAATCCCGTTTAGCGGGCTGCAAATGTACGATTAATATGTTGAAATGCAAATGTAGGATTCGCATATTTTTTTACTATTTGGCAGCTGGCCCCAACCGGCCGGAAAGAGTGTTAAAATGCCCTTAAAAAAGCCCCATGGCTGTAACGATCAGGTATGGGCGGAGTCTTTTTGTTACAACCGGCAGACCTATGACTATACGTACCTCCTGTTTCCTGTTCCTATTTGTTTATTTCAGCCATATGTCCCTGGCACTTGGGCAGGATTCAACGGCCACATTGCCCAAACGCAGCTATAACACCCGCTTGCTTCAGGGGGTGGAGGCTCCGCTGATCGACGGGGTCCCGGATGAGGCAGCATGGAATATCGTGGACTGGGAAGGGGATTTTATTGAGCAACGGCCTGATGAGAATACTCCGCCTGCCCATCAGACCCGCTTTAAGATCATCTACGACCAAAAGAACCTGTACGTCGCTATAAGATGTGAGGATTCGGAACCGGACAAGATCGTCAAACGCCTGTCAAGAAGGGACGGTTTTCAAGGGGATTGGGTGGCAGTATTTATCGACAGTTACCACGATATGCGCACGGCTTTCGGTTTTCTGGTGACTGCCGCAGGGGTAAAAGCGGATATCTTTGAATCCGAGAACGGGGGGAATGAAGATGAAAGCTGGAACCCTATCTGGTATACCAAAGCCCGGGTAGATTCCGAAGGATGGACAGCCGAAATGAAGATCCCGCTCAGCCAGCTGAAGTTCGGAAAGGCCGAGGAACAGGTCTGGGGACTGGAAGTGATGCGCAGGTTATTCCGGGAAGAGGAGCGATCCGTGTGGCAGCGCCTGCCCGCAGACACCCCGGGTTTTGTAAGTGAGTTTGGCGAGTTGCGGGGCCTGAAAAGCCTGGAACCACAAAACCAACTCGAAATACAGCCTTATACGGTAGCGCGTTTGAAAACCTATGAGGCGGAGGCTGGGAATCCCTTCCAGGATGGGAGCGATACAAAATTTACCGGGGGGCTCGACGCCAAGGTGGGGATCACCAATGACCTGACCCTCGACCTTACGGTCAACCCGGATTTTGGCCAGGTGGAAGCAGACCCCTCCGCCATTGCACTGGATGGATTCCAGATTTTTTTCGAGGAAAAGAGGCCCTTCTTTGTTGAAAACAAGAATATATTTGATTTCAGGATTTCCAATTCCGAAGCCGGGAACACTTTCGGGCTGGACAACCTCTTCTATTCTCGCCGCATCGGCAGGAGCCCCCAGGGGTCACCGGATACCACCGACGATGAGGTGGTGGAACAACCCGATACCACACCCATCCTCGGGGCCGCCAAATTTAGCGGTAAAACCAGGGACGGTTGGTCTATAGGCGCGCTCGAAAGCGTAACCGGGAGGCGTTTCGCGACCATAGACAACAACGGATCAAGGCGGAGGGAATTGGTGGAACCCCTGACCAATTACTTTGTCGGCCGATTGCAGAAGGATTTTAACGACCGCAACAGCTATATAGGCGGGATGATCACCGCCACGAACCGGGACGGCCTGTCGGATGCAACCGGATTCCTCCTAAAATCGGCTTATACCGGGGGGATCGATTTTAAACATCAGTGGAATGCGCGCGACTGGTACTTCGGGGGAAACCTGATCTGGAGCCATGTAACCGGGAGTGAGGATGCCATCCGCCAGACCCAGGAATCCATCACCCACCTATTTCAACGGGTCAATGCAGGCCATGTGAGCGTAGACCCGGAGCGCACTTCCCTGACCGGGACCGGGGGGAACCTGAAACTGGGAAAAATCGGCAACGGCCACTGGAAATTTGAAACCGGGGGCACCTGGCGTTCCCCCGAGCTGGAACTGAACGACATGGGATTTCAGAGCCGGGCAGACGACCTCAGGCACTATACCTGGATCGGGTATCAGAGCCTGAAGCCGGACAACACCTTCAGGAAAGTCGGCATCAACTACAACCATTGGGCCGTATGGGATTTCGGAGGCTACCTCAACAACCTTGAATTCAATACCAATACCTGGCAAAACTGGAAAGGGAACTGGTTCAGCAACATCGGCTTTAACTTTATGCCCGTCCAGTATTCCAATTTTGCCCTGAGGGGAGGCCCCAGGCTGCGGCAGTCCCCCCAGATTAGTTTTTGGAACGGGATCGAATCGGATGGACGGAAAAAGGTAAGTTTCAACCTCTTCCACAATGGCCGGCGGGCAACCGATAACTCCTATAGGACTTACTATGTGGAGGCGGGCATCAATTACCAGCCCATCAATGCCCTTCGCCTTTCCGCCATCCCATCTTTTGAAACCAACAGGGACAAGCTACAGTATATTGACAATATCGACCTGAATGGGGAACCCAGGTACCTGAACGGCGAAATCGATCAAAAAACCCTCCGCATGTCCTTACGCCTCAACTATACGATCAATCCCAACCTGAGTATTCAGTATTGGGGGCAGCCTTTTGTGTCCAGAGGCCGGTACACCCATTTTAAACATGTAACGGATCCCATGGCCAGTGTGTTTGAAGACCGAATAACCCCCTATACTGACGCCCAACTCACCTACGACGCCCCGGGGGAACGCTACCTGGTAGACGAGGACCAGGACGGGACCACAGACTTTGAATTTGACGATCCCAATTTTTCGTTGATCCAGTTCCGGTCTAACCTGGTCGTTCGCTGGGAGTATATCCCCGGGTCTGAGATCTTCCTGGTATGGTCGCAGGACATCTCCCAGACCGGAGACCCCGGGCAGGGGTTGCTCCCCAGCCTTTCTGATCATGTTTTCGGGGGGCATCAACCCACCAATATCTTCCTGATCAAGGCCACCTACCGGTTTATTTTTTAGCGGGGTGTCCGGGCCACTTTTGGTAAATCTCACAGGCCGCCTTGATCTTTGGGGTAGCCTGTCCTGTCTGGATAATTGTTCTATATTTATACGAAATTATCCTGCGTATGAAGCCTGCATTAAGTCGGGCAGGCTGGTATAGCCTCTATTCTTCACTTCTTTTGGCATTATGCATGCTTTATTCCTGCGTGGACCCGGTAAGCCCGGATTTCGCGTATTTGGAAGGACTAGTCTACATAGACGCATTGGCTTCAACAGCCCCGGGCGCTTCCTATGTGGATATCCGCAAAACCACTATGGAATTCGGCAGCCAAACCAACCGCTTCCTCAGCGGCGCATCCGTTACCTTCATCAATACATCCACCGCCCTGTCGGTACCCCTTAAAGAAGCCGAAGAGGCCTATGTACCCCCGGCCGATTTTGCGGCCGTAGCTGGGGAAACCTGGCAACTCCGCGTTGTCCTGGCCAGCGGGGAGGAATACCTGTCCGAGCCCGAAACCATTCGGTCGGGGGTGCCTTTGGAAGATTTACATGTAGGTTATACCCCGGAGTTGTTTTATAGCGGGGAGTTTAAACGATTCATTCCCGGTCACAGGATATCGGCAGATCTGCAGGACCCGCCCGGGGAAACCAACTATTACTACTGGCGTTTCCGGTCGTTCGAAGCACATAAATTCTGTAAGATCTGTTTTAATTCTATTTACAGGAGCGAGGGTTGTATTCCATGGGATACGGGAAGTGGTCCGCCCCTGCTTGATTTCTATACCTATTATTGCGATAGTGATTGCTGGAGGATCCGCTACTCGGACGAGGTACAGATTTTTTCGGACCACTTTTCGGACGGCAAGGATATAAAAGCTTTGCCGGTCGCCAATATCCCCTTGCACAATAAGGAAAATATTGTGGTCGAGTTAGAGCAGTTCACCTTGAGCGAATCGGCTTACCAGTATCTGAAGACATTGAAAGACCTGGTCGACAACAATTCGGGTTTGAACGCCCCCTTGCCGGCGGCACTGGTGGGTAACCTATACAATCCGGCAGACCGGGATGAGTTTGTCCTGGGTCGATTCACGGCCGCCGCTGCCAGTACTAAATCCGTGTTTATAGATCGGTCAGCCATCCCGGACGAACCGCTGGATGATGAGGTAAAACCCCAGGTTGAGGGCCCGGAAGCACCACCCTACCAGGTATATACCAGCCCCTGCGCCGAAAGCAGGTATGTTACCTCACATCGTCCGCCGGGCTGGCAGGATTGAGCGGGAGACAGCGGACAAATAGGGCAGGATAATGGTTCGGGAATAGATTTATACGGTTTTCTATAAGGGGATGACAGAATCGTGTTAGCCCTTTTATGGTATTTCGGCCTATATTAGTGATTTTTATGTTATTCTGATTCACGGAACATGCGGTATCCACGAATTCATACATTCCTCCCTGCACTTGCCTTCCTACTTTTGCAGGGGTGTACTGATGCCGTGGCACCTGAGTTCCACTACATCCTTGGATTACCCTATATAGATGGCGTGGTTGGTACCACTCCGGGTACCTCCTATGTTCAGATTTCGGAATCTGCCCGTGAATTTGGGGTGAATCTTAATAAGCGTGTCTCAGGAGCCACGATTTCCTTCATAAATACGCAAACCGGTAAAAAGATCGGACTGACCGAACTGGATGATGCCTATGTGCCCCCCGAAGGATTTGCCGCAAAAGCGGGCGAGACCTGGGAACTCGAGGTTTTGCTGCCTAATGGCAAGCGGTATCTTTCCGAAGCGGAAAAGATCAACGAAGCCATACCTATTTCCAGGCTGGAGGTAACGTATGATCCCCAATTGTATTTCAGTGACGAATTTGATTCCTATATCCCCGGGCACCGGATTTCCGTTGACTTCTCAGACCCGGGAGGGACCCCCAATTATTATTACTGGCGCTACCGATCGTTCGAGCGCCTGGTCTATTGCGGGCAATGTTTTGGGAGGACAGTATTGAGGGGAGGGGAGTGCATCGTTATTAATTTTGGAAATGAGCAGGATGAATCAATATTGAAGGAATATTATACCTATGCGTGTGAAGAACGGTGTTGGCAAATACGCTATAGCGAAAAGATCGACCTGTTTTCCGATGAGTTCACAGACGGGGCAGAAGTTACCAATTTGCCGGTTGCAGACATTCCGTTGCATACCAAACGGAACATCCTGGTGGAACTGCAGCAGTTTGCCCTTTCGGAAAAAGCCTATAAGTACTACCGTACCCTGAAGGATCTCATTGATAATAATTCGGGTTTCAACGCCCCCCTTCCTGCGGCTCTGGTAGGTAATCTTTATAACCCGGATGAGCCGGAAGAGGTGGTATTGGGGAGATTTACGGCGGCGGCCACTTCGGTGATGCCGATCTTTATTGAAAGAATTAATATTGAAGAAGAGCAGCTGGAACCCATAATTGTGGGACAGGCTGAAGGGCTGGAGACCCCGGCCCCACAAGTTTTTTATGCGCCCTGCATCAACAGCAGGTACCGAACAACCAGCCAACCCGAGGGATGGCGAGACTGAACTCCAAATGATGGGAAACAACCACCGAATTGTTAAATGCCTGAAGCTACGCACAAGTTACTTACAATTAAAATGCTATATCCTACTTGGGATTGTTGCCCTGCTGAATAAAGGATGCATTGACCCGGTGGCCCCCGATTTTGCTTTTCAGGAAGGCCTCGTTTACGTAGAGGGCTTTGCTTCCACTGCCCAGGGCACCTCCTTTGTGACCATCAGTGTTTCCGCTGAGGAATTCGGGGTGGACGTGGTAAATGCCGTAACAGGGGCCACCGTGGTCCTAACGGAGCGGGATTCCGGGCGGGAAGTGGCCCTCCATGAAATACCGGGGTCCTATGTGCCGCCTGATGATTTTGTGGTTACGCCCGGGGAATCCTGGCTTTTGGACATCCGGTTGGAAGATGGCCGCCATTATCGGTCTACTTATGAAACTGTGGCTGCCGCGGTTCCCATTTCCGATATCGAAGCCGAATACACGCCGGAACTGTATTTCAGGGAAGCCTCGGAAAGGTACGTGCCCGGGCACCGCATCTTTATAGACTTCACCGATCCGGCTGGCGATGAGAATTACTATTACTGGCGTTACCGTGCCTTTGAAAACCTGGATAATTGTGAAAGGTGCTACGACGGGCTTTTCCGGGACGGTAAGTGCATTGGCGCCCTTCCTGGCACCCACCTGCTATATTATTACGACTATAAATGCGAATCGGATTGTTGGAAGATCCGGTACCCGGAAGAAGTAAATATATCAGATGACCGCCTCATTAACGGGAAGGCAGTCAGTTCCCAATTAGTCGCGAATATTCCCCTGTACAACAAGGAAGATATGGTGGTGGAATTACAACAGCTTTCCTTAAGCCCCAAAGCCTTTGAGTACTATAAGGTCCTGCAAGACCTTGTAGACAACAACAGCAGCCTGAATGCCCCGCCCCCTGCTGCCTTGCTGGGCAACCTGACAGACCAGGATAACGATGAGAATTTTGTGTTCGGGAGGTTTACGGTAGCCGCAACCACCCGCGCGTATATTTATGTGGACCGGACAGACATTGAAGAAGCCGCCATAGACCGCATGCTTGCCCCATACCGGGAATCGTGTGAAGTTTGCCCTCCCGGCAGTTCCTGCCCTATAGATTGCAGCCCGGTAGCAACTGCCCCATGTACGGAAACGCGATACAGAACTGCCATGATGCCGCCGGGCTGGAGGGAACAATAATTTCAAATACCGAACAAACACTCTATGAAACGACCAATAAAGCAGCTATTTTTATTCATCTTCCTGTTACAGGGCTGGCTTGCTGTAAGCCAGACACCGGAATATACCCTGAGTTTTGAAATCCTAGAAGACGCCGTCGGCCAACCCCTGGAAGGCGCCCAGATTGCCATCAGGCCGTGTGCCTGCGGGGGGGTCTCCAGTGAGGCAGGCAGGTTTTCCATTTCCCTTCCGGCACATAGCTATGAGGTGACCATCACCTATATCGGATTCCGTACAGAAAAGAAGAGCGTTGACCTGAACAGCGATATGAGCCTGACCATTTCCATGCAGGAATCCCAGGAACAGCTTTCCGAAGTCGTGGTACGCGCCAGGCGCATTGTGGAAAACCTGGAAACGCCGCAAATGGGTGCCCTCCAATTACAATCCCAGGAATTGAAAAAGATGCCGGCCGCGTTGGGGGAAGTGGACGTACTGCGGAGCATGACCCTGCTGCCAGGGGTCAATAATGCCGGCGAGATCAGCAACGGCCTCTCCGTACGAGGCGGCTCCCTGGACCAGAACCTCATACTTTTTGATTATGCCCCTGTATTTAACCCCACCCACCTTTTCGGATTGTTTTCGGTGTTTACCCCGGATGTCCTGTCGTCCGTAGACCTCTACAGGGCGAATATCCCGGCTCGTTTCGGGGGGCGCACAACCTCCGTGCTCGATGTGAAGGTGAAGAGCCCCTACATAGAGTCGCCCCGTATATCAGGGGGAATAGGCCTGGTGTCTAGCCGGCTGGCCATAGAAACCCCCCTTATTAAGGATAAGCTTTTCATCAACGTAGGAGGGCGTGCCGGCTTTACCGATTTTTTGCTGCCACTGGTTTCCGATCGGCTCAAAAATACAAAAGCCAGGTTTACTGACGCGACCATGAAGCTGCTTTATCTGCCCACCCCCAACGACCAGATATCATTCACCGGCTTTTACAGTAAGGATTTTTATCAACTCGACCTGGTCTCCAAGGTGCAGGATGTCAACGCGGAAAACAACCAGTATGATTTCCTTACCCTGAATGGCACCCTCAACTGGACCCATAGTTTCAATGAAGAAACCAACCTCCGTACCCTGTTTGTGACCAGCGATTACACCCCTAAAACCATTTTCCCGGAACGCGATAGCAGCAATGAGATCGTGTATGAATCCAACATCAAATACCTCAGCCTTATTTCCGAATTTTCCAAGACCGTCAATGATGAATTGGATTATTATGCGGGGATACAGGCCAACCGCTATCAGATCAGTCCGGGGAAACTAGACCCCGGATCGGCCAACAGCATCCTCCCGGTTACCCTCACCGATGAAACCAGTTATGAACTGGCCGCCTATGCCAATGCCAACTGGAATATAATCGAACCCCTGACCATCTCAGCCGGCTTGCGGTTTAACCACTTTGTGTTTGTGGGTCCCTATACCCAGGCTTATTTTGATCCCAATACCGGGGCGATTACCCACACCACTGAGTTCGAAAAAGGCGCCGGTGTAAAAACCTATAACGGCCTGGAGCCCCGGCTCGGGGCTACCTATAAACTTGGGGAAAACCTTTCCCTGAAAGCCAGTTATGCCCGTTTAAACCAGTATTTACAGAATATCTATAACAGCACTACCCCCCTGCCCACCTCCAGGTGGAAAACCTCGGACCCTTTCATAGAGCCCCAGCAGAGCGATACCTATGGGCTGGGGATTTATAAAGTATTGCCTGAATCGGGCTTCGAGCTGGGGTTGGAGGGGTATTACCGAACCTCCAGGAACAACCTGACCTATAAGCCCGGGGCGGATTTCTTTTTGGAAAAATACCTGCAAAGGGATGTGGTACAGGGACAGGGGGAAGCCTATGGGGTAGAATTCAGCCTGAGCAAACCCAAAGGCACCGTTAACGGATGGTTCAACTACACCTATTCCAGGAGCCTGCTGCGTTCGGAAAACGAGCGGTTGGCCGACCGCGTGAATAACAACCAGTGGTATCCGTCGGATTTCGACAGGCCCCACGTCATCAACGGCACGATCAACTTTGAAGGAGATAAATACAATACCTGGAGTTTTAACTTCACCCTCCAAAGCGGGAGGCCCTACACCGTCGCCAATAGCGTGTTTACCCTGGAGGATATAGACATCCCCATCTTTATTGAACGAAACAATGCGCGGATACGCCCGTACCACCGCCTCGATTTCTCATGGAAGGTGCGCTACAGCAAGAAGCTCAACCGCAGGTGGGTGGGCGACTGGACGTTTACGATCTATAACCTGTATTCCCGCCGGAACCCCTTCAACCTGTATTACGCCCAGCGTACCGGGGCCGAGAATTCAGATATTTTCCTGGGTGCCCCCCTCGGAACCTATGAACTTTCGGTGTTGAACAGCCCGCTCTTTGCGATCACATATAATTTTGTGTTTGACTAATGAGCCTCCAGCCAATTGGAGCCCTCGCCGAGTTCAACTTCCAGCGGGACCTTCAGGTCATAGGCATTCTCCATTTCCCCCCTGATGAGTTTCCGCATGGTTTCCAGTTCGGGATTGTAAACATCGAATACCAGTTCGTCATGTACCTGTAGCAGCATCCTCGTCTTGTATCCGCCTTCAGCCAGTTTCCTGTGGATACGGATCATGGCTATTTTGATGATATCAGCGGCACTTCCCTGTATGGGGGCATTCACGGCATTGCGTTCGGCGGCCCCCCGGACCACGGCATTGCTGCCGTTGATATCTTTCAGGTACCGCCGCCTTCCCAAAACGGTCTGCACATATCCGTGTTCCCGGGCAAATTCGATCTGCTCCTGAATGTAATCCCTAAGCTTGGGGTAGGTTTTGTAGTAGGTGTCTATCAGGTCTTTGGCCTCTGTGCGGGAGAGGTTGGTCTGGTTGCTGAGCCCGAAGGCCGAAACCCCGTAAATGATCCCGAAATTAACGGTCTTCGCATTGCCACGTTGTTCGCGGGTCACCTCCTCCAGGGGGACATTAAAAACCCTGGATGCTGTGGAGGCATGGATGTCTTCGCCATTCCTGAACGCGGCTATCATCGTATCTTCTTCGCTAAGGGCGGCTATGATCCGCAGTTCGATTTGCGAATAATCCGCAGAAAGCAGGGTATAATCCCCGTTCCTGGGGATGAACGCTTTCCGGATTTCCCGCCCCCTTTCGGTGCGGATGGGGATGTTCTGCAGGTTGGGGTTGTTGCTGCTCAACCGCCCGGTGGCTGCCACGGTCTGCATATAGTCCGTATGCACCCGCCCCGTGCCCGGTTCCACCTGTTCCGGGAGGGCGTCTACGTAGGTGCTTTTGAGTTTGGTTAGCCCCCGGTAATCCAATACATCGCGGATGATCTGGTGGTCCTTGGCGAGATAGGATAGCACGTCTTCGGCCGTTGAGTACTGGCCGGTCCGCGTTTTCTTGGGCTTATCCACCAGTTTCAACTTGTCAAATAGGATTTCCCCCAACTGTTTGGGTGATGCGATGTTGAATTCTTCCCCGGCTTCCCCGTAAATTTTTTGTTCGAGTTCCCTTATGTCCTCATCCAGTTGCCCGGAGAGTGATTTGAGGAAATCAGTATCTAACCGGATACCTTCGAGTTCCATGTCGGCCAGGACTTCAAGCAAAGGGATCTCGATCTCCCGGAACAGTTTCTCCGTTTTGGCCTGAACCAGTTCGGGCTCAAAATGGGCGGCGAGCTGGAAGGTAATATCCGCATCTTCCACGGCGTACTCGGTCTGTTGCTCCAGGGATACATCGCGCATGTTCAACTGGTTTTTCCCTTTCTTCCCGATGAGGTCTGTAATGGGGATGGGGGAGTAGTTCAGATAGGTTTCAGACAGGACGTCCATATTGTGCCGCATGTCCGGGTTGATGAGGTAATGAGCCAGCATGGTATCAAAGAGGGGGCCTTTTACCCGCATGCCGTACTGTCTTAATACCTTGATGTCGTATTTCAGGTTCTGGCCGATCTTCACGATGTTTTCAGCCTCAAAAAAGGGCTTGAGGGCAACGAGCAGTTCCATGGCGCCGGCCCGGTCTTCGGGAAAGGGGATATAAAAACCCTTCCCGGGCTCCCAGGAAAAGGCGATGCCCACCAGTTCGGCCATCAGGGGGTTGATGGAGGTGGTTTCGGTATCAAAACAAACGCTTTTCTGGAGCAGGACATTCTTCAGGAAGAGTTGCATGGCCAGCCCGGGGGCTACGCTCTGGTAGACATGCGGGACATCCTGTATGGTTTTCCTTCCGGAGATCTCCCGAATCGTAGCCGGGGCTTCTCCGTCATTCCCGAAAAGGGAGAATTGCCCGCTCCCGGCTTCCCGGGCCTGTTCCCGGGCCGTTTCCGTACTCGTGACCTGTGGCTGGCTGTCCGATGGCTCGCCGCTGAAGATCTTGATGAATTGCTCCCGTAAGCGCCGGAACTCGAGTTCTTCAAAAATCTCCTGGACTTTCTGGCCGTCGGGCATGGAAAGCTCATAATCCTTGGCATCGAATTGTACGTCACAGGTGATACAGATAGTCGCCAGTTTTTTTGAAAGCCGTCCGAGTTCGGCATTTTCCTCCACCTTTTCTTTCATCTTCCCGCTGAGCTTGTCCGTGTTCTCCAGAAGGTTTTCCATGGAGCCGAACTCGGCGATGAATTTCTTGGCTGTTTTTTCACCCACCCCGGGCAGGCCGGGGATATTATCGCTGGCGTCCCCCATCATCCCGAGGTAGTCTATTACCTGCTCGGGCCGTTCCACCCCAAACCGCTTCTGCACCTCGGGGATCCCCCAGATCTCGATCCCGTTACCCAGGCGTGCGGGCCGGTACATAAATATGTTCTCTGAAACCAGTTGTCCGAAATCCTTGTCGGGGGTTACCATAAATACCTTGTACCCCTCTTTTTCGGCCTGCTTCGCCAGGGTACCGATCAGGTCGTCTGCTTCCAGGCCCGAGCGCTCCACGCAGGGGATGTGCATGGCTTCCAGCAGTTGCTGGATATAGGGCACCGCTATCCGGATCGCATCCGGGGTCTCGTCCCGGTTTGCCTTGTAATCCTCATAAAGTTCGGTGCGTTCGGCGCTCCCGTCCTTATCAAAGCAGACGGCAAGGTGGTCTGGTTTTTCCCTTTTGATCACATCAAAAAGCGAGTTCATAAATCCCATGATAGCCGAAGTGTCCATCCCTTTTGAATTGATCCTGGGATTTTTGATCAGGGCATAGTATCCCCTGAAAATCAGGGCATAGGCATCCAGTAAGAAGAGTCGTTTTTGTTCTGCCATTTGAAAGTTTCTTGAAGCGATCCAAAGCTACGAACTTTCAACGCTATTCGAAAGGTGTCAGGGGCGAATGTAGGATCCCGAAACGCGATTGGAATGGCCTTCCCCGTTATAGATCCGGTATGAAAAGCCCGGTTGGATGCAATATCCCCCGGTTTCCCCTCGCTTATTGACGGCAATAAAGCCCACCTGGAAGTCGCGGTAGGCGCTGTTCCGGGACACGATCCTCCGGACCCCTTCCTCGCAGGCTTCCTGGGGCGATTTGCCCTGCCGCATCAATTCCACGATAAGAAAACTTCCTACCGTACGGATCACCTCCTCCCCAAGGCCGGTGGAGGTGGCGCCACCCACTTCGTTGTCCACGTAAAGGCCGGCCCCGATAATAGGGGAATCACCAACCCGTCCGGCCATTTTATAGGCCATGCCGCTGGTGGTACAGGCCCCGGCTATATCGCCTTTGGCGTCCAGTGCCAGCATCCCGATCGTGTCGTGGTTCTCAATATTGATTACCGGCTGGTAATGGGAAGTCTTTTTCCATTCAAGCCACTCCTTCCTGGATTTTTCGGTCAGCAGGTCGGTTTTCTCAAATCCCTTTTCATATGCGAACATTTCTGCCCCCTGGCCAGCCAGGATCGCATGAGGGGTGTCTTCCATCACTTTGCGCGCCACCGATACGGCGTGTACGAAATGCTGCAGATATACTACTGAGCCACAATTCCCGTCCTTGTCCATGATGCAGGCATCGAGGGTCACATTCCCGTCCCGGTCTGGCCGGCCCCCCTTCCCCACGGATTGGTTGCTTTCATCTGCCTCTTCCACCCGTACCCCTTGTTCCACGGCATCCAGTGCATTCCCGTTCGTGCTCAGGATTTCCCAGGCCCTGGCGGTGGCGTTGGGTACGTCCCAGGTGGCAATGACCATGGGGAATCCCGATCCAATGGTGGTTGCCCGTCCTTCCATACTTTCCGGTACACGGCGGGGTGCGCCTCCAGCCGCCAGCGGGGCCGCGAGCATCCCCGCCGAACTCAGGGCAGAGTTTTTCATGAACTTTCTTCTATTCATACACTTGGGTTCTTTACATTTAAGTCTTTAAATATAGGAAATATGATCGTAGAAGTTTGTGCCAGCTCCCTGCAATCGGCAATGGCAGCCCAAAGGGCGGGAGCAGACAGGATTGAGCTTTGCGCGGAGCTTGGGGTAGGGGGGATAACCCCCAGTTACGGGATGCTGCAGCGGGTCCGCGACTCGGTCTCCCTTCCTGTCCATGTGCTTATCCGTCCGCGAAGCGGGCATTTTACCTATTCCGAGGCCGAATTTGAAATAATGTGCCGGGACATAACGCAATGTGCCGGGATGGGATTTGACGGGGTAGTGGCCGGGATTTTGCTGGACGACCTAAGCCTGGACCAAAAACGCCTGGAAAAACTTCTGGCCCTCAGGGGCGGAATGCACTTCACATTTCACCGCGCTTTCGACTGGCTGCCAGACCCCATGGAAGCCCTGGAACGGTTGGAAGCCCTGGGAGTAGATGCGGTGCTGAGTTCCGGGCAGGCCAGCACGGCGGTTGAAGGCCTGCCCCTGCTCACGGCCATGCAGGATGCCGCCTCCCACTGCACTGTTATGCCCGGGGCGGGCATAGGGCCAGACAATGCCATCACCTTCCGGGATTTGGGTTTCCGGGCTATCCACCTTTCGGCTGCAGGCCTGGAAAATGAGTTGAAGACCCCACCGCCCATGACGCTGATCTCCCCGGCCTATATTTCCGATAGTGCCACCGTCCTGAGCCGGGAATCCGTGATCCGATCCGTTGTGGAAAGCGTTAAATAAATTGTTAATGGAATTATTGGATGCTCTGCAAAGGGATATATTTGTAAAAATCGGATTATGCTTCGCTGGATCTTTTTTGTGATCGTTTACCTTGTTCTGTGTTTTTATTCCCTTCAGGCCCTCAAGACCGCCTCCCGTTATCCCTGGGTATACTACTTTTATCTGGCCGTTTCCCTGATCGTACTGGGGAATTTCATCTACCAGTTTACCTTCGGCGAAGAGGCAGGTAGGGTCCTGAGCCGGCCCAAAAGCTATGCCTTCGGATTCCTGCTCGCCATCCTGATCTTTAACCTGATCACCATCCTCTTCCTTTTTTCTGAGGATATCTTCCGGGTTTTTGCCGGCCTGTACCACAGGGTATTTGGCGGATCTGAAGAGTTCAGCCTGCCTACCCGCAGGCGTTTCCTCAGCCTGATCGCCCTGGGGATTGCGGCCCTGCCTTTCGGGGCCCTCCTTTACGGGATGTACAGGGGAAAGTATAATTTTAAGGTCCTCCGCTACCAACTCGAATTTGAAGACCTGCCGGAAGCTTTTGACGGGTACCGGATCACCCAGATTTCCGATATCCACAGCGGGAGCTTCGACAACCACCGCAAGGTGGAATACGCCGTGGACCTGGTAAATGAACAGGAGAGCAATGTGATTTTTTTTACGGGTGACATGGTGAACAACAAGACCGATGAAATGAAACCCTGGGCGGCCCTCTTCGCCGGGCTTGAGGCACCCGATGGAAAGTTCTCTATCCTGGGGAACCACGATTATGGCGATTATATCGACTGGGAGACCGAGGAAGCCAAAGAAGCCAACCTGCAGGCGCTGATCGCCCTGCAGCGGGATATGGGGTTTGACATGCTGTTGAATGAGAACCGTTACCTGGAAAAAGACGGGGAACGCCTGGCGGTGATCGGCGTGGAGAACTGGGGACGGGGCGGCTTTAAAAAAGCCGGTGACCTGAAGAAGGCAACATCCGGGTTGCGGGAGGATGACTTCAAAATCCTGCTTAGTCATGACCCCTCACATTGGGAAGACGTGGTCCTGCCCGATCCGGTACATTACCACCTGACCCTTAGCGGGCATACTCACGGGATGCAGTTTGGCATTGAAATCCCCGGGATCGTAAAATGGAGCCCCATAAAATGGCGTTATAAATATTGGGCGGGCCTATATAAGGTGAAAGGGCAGCTGATCAATGTGAACCGGGGATTCGGTTATCTCGGATACCCTGGCAGGGTGGGGATCTGGCCCGAGATCACAGTAATCACCCTGAAACGAAAATCCGCCGCCTGAGGCGTCGTGCCACAGCCCTTTGCAAAATATTTGGCTGTGGTGTTTTTTTAACAAATTTTCATACATTTGGGCCATAACCAAGCGACAAGCTATGTCTAAATTCGGAGAACTCATCGATTTAAATGTCCCCGTGTTGCTGGATTTCTATGCAGAATGGAATGAGCAATCCACGGCCATGCATCCGGTACTCCGGGATGTAGCTGCAGCCCTTGGCGATAAAGGGAAGGTGATCAAGATCGATGTGGACAAGAACAAGGAATTGTCTCAGGCCCTGAGGATCAAAGGCCTCCCAACGCTAATGATCTACAAAAAGGGTGAAATGGTTTGGCGCCAAAGCGGGGAGCAGGATGCCAATACACTTATAGGTATCCTCAACGAATATCTCTGATCCGGCCTTCCGTTCCGGTAGATTCCTCCAAGTTTGATGTTTCGGACAGCCAGTGCCTGATCAGGGTTCCACAGGATTGCCCAGGGTATCCTCCAGTATGTCGGTCGCAGTCTGGTCAATGGCCGTTGTATCCCTTACGGGCATGGTGTCGATCATATCCGAATCCAGAGGTTCTTTTTCCCTCAGTTTATCCTCATCCAGAAGGTCGTCTTTGTAAAACTGGGTAAAGCGGTCGATCTGCTCATTAAAGATCAGCGTTTCCTTTTCGGCCATTTCCTTATCGTGATTGTCAATAAGGATGTCGATGTTCCTGCGGTAAGCCTCCATGTCTGAGAGGATGTCATCGATCTTGGCGTATTGCTCATCCAGCGGGATGCCCGCATAATAGTCGAGCCGGTCCTGATAAATGGCTTTCAGCTGGCCGAACAGCTCCCGGGCCTTTTCGGTTTCCCCGACCTTATAGTAGCCATCGACGAAGGGTTCCACAAAGGTGTAGAACCCGTAGCAGGACAAGGGCAGGTTGGTCATGGCAATATCGATGACGTCTTTGGCCTTGTCTATTTTGTTCTCTGCGATCAGGGCTTCCATTAGCCTTGCCAGGTTGCTTCGCAGGGAGAGGCCCTGGGTCCTGGTCTGCGGATCGTGGTAGATGTCCAGGCTTCCCGAATTGCCCCAGTACCAGTTCTTAACGATATCGTACATCAGGTCCCCGTCTATCCGTCCCATTTCGAAGGAGTTTTTGTTTTTGGTGTGGATGGGGACCAGCTTATAGGCCATCCCGTCTAACTCCAGGTACTCCTTCATCCATATGTACTCGGAGCTGTCGAAGCTGCCGCCGGAGAAATAGATGGGTCGTTTCCAGTCGTTGTTGGCGAGCACATCGAGCATCATGATGCGGTTTTTCGGGAGCGCCTTGGGAAGGTCGATGTCTATATAGTCCACGATGAGGGAAGAATCCTTTTCCTTCACCAGGCCGCTTTCGAGGACGTTCTTTTTGTTTACCGGGATACGGATCTTGTTGGTGGGGTAATATACCAGGTCCAGCGTATTTTCAGAATACTGGCTAAGGTCGGCGTCTTCCATCTCAAGGATGTGGCGGAACTTGGTCTGCGGATTGTCACTACCCACCCAGTTGAGAAAATCCTTGATATCCCAGCGACGGTCTTTGATCCCGGGAAGCCCCTGGTAATAGATGACATCCCGGTTTCCGTAACGGTATAGGTCGTGGGTGAGCTGAGACGGGATGGGGTCGCTTTCATAAGCTTTGCGTTTCATTTGGTCCACATACCAGTCGGTGGCAAACAAGCTGGTGCATATGACGCGTACGTCAGTGCGGTATCCCTCGATTTCCTGAGCGAACCAGAGTGGAAAGGTATCGTTGTCGCCAATGGTGAACAGCATGGCCCCGGCATCTTTCTGGCAGGAGTCCAGGTAGGTTTTGGCACTGGCTTCGGCCGTATATCGGTCAGACCGGTCATGGTCGTCCCAGTTCTGGCAGGCCATGACCACAGGCACGGCCAGCAGGCAGAGCGCTGTGACGGCAGGCGCCAGGATTTTGGGGCGCAACCACTTTTTAAACTCGTCGAACAGTCCGTAAACGCCCATTCCCACCCAGATGGCGAAAATATAGAAAGAACCTACGAGCGAATAATCCCGTTCCCTGGGCTGGAAGATATAGGGGTTGGTGTAGAACTGTATGGCAAGGCCGGTGAAGAGGAAGAACACGCACAATACCCAGAATTGTTTGGGGTTCCGCGTGACCTGGAAGACCAGGCCAACGATCCCCAGGAGCAGGGGGAGGAAAAAATAGGTATTCCTGCCTTTGTTGTTGAGCAGGTCCTGGGGCAGGTTCTCCTGGCTTCCCAGGCGCAGGCTGTCTATAAACCCTATGCCGCTCAGCCATTCCCCGTTGCCGTTGTAACGCCCTTGCAGGTCGTCTTGCTTTCCTACGAAGTTCCACATAAAGTATCGCCAGTACATATACCCGAACTGGAATTTGAACATGTAGACGATGTTTTGCCACAGGGAGGGCGGCTCCACTTCGATATACTGGCTAAACTGCCGCAGGAAGCTCACATACTGTTCCGCATCGATTTCCCCGTTTGCAAAGCCGTCTTTTAGTTGGGTGATTGCCTTGCGCAATTCTTCGTTGGAGGTTTTCATGTGGAAATCGAGCGGACCGAAATACTTGATATAATTCTCCGCGTTCTGGTCGTTCCACATCCGTGGAAGAAGGCCTACGTGCTTTTCATTGGGGCCCTGGATGGCTCCTTTGTATTTGTTGACGATGACGTATTTCCCCAGCTTCTCATCCTGCTCGTATTTAGGTTCATCGTCCTTGTCCTCCCCGGGAGGGGCAAAGGTGTCTGAATAATAAGCCCCGTATACCGGGCTGTCCACCCCCGGGTATTGTTCCCGGTTGTAATATGCCAGGAGGGCGCGGGCATCTCCCGGGTTCCCTTCGTTGATAATTACATTTGCGTTCGCACGGATGGGGAGCATCAGCCAGGTGGAGAACCCGAGGAAAATAAACATGCAGCAGAGGACGATGGTATTGGCGACGCGGTAGTTGTTTTTACGGGTGTAGTTCAACCCCCAAAGGAAGGCCCCGGCGAAAAGCAAGCCCATAATAATGGTCCCCGAATTAAAGGGGAGGCCGATACTGTTAATAAAAAAGACCTCGCTCCAGCCGAAAAGCATCAGGACATAGGTGAGGGAAAATTTGTATACCAGCATCAGGAGTACGATAACCAGCAGGTTTGCGGCCAGGAAATTCTTGACCGTCGTCTTTTTATAGTGCTTGAAATAATAGAGGAGGCCGATGGAGGGGATGGCCAGGAACCCCATAAACTGCACCCCGAAGGTGAGGCCGATGACAAAACTGATCAGGACAAGCCAGCGGTGACCCCTGGGGTCATCTTCCGAGTCGACCCACTTCAGTCCAAGCCACAGCAGAAGGGCCATGATCAGGCTGGCCATACCGTATACCTCGGTTTCAACTGCGTTGAACCAGAAGCTGTCCGAATAGGCGAAGGCAAGACTTCCTACCAGGCCGCTGCCCAGGATGGCTATGGCCTGGGGGTTGGATAGTTCCCCTTCCCGGCTCACCAGCTTTTTACATAAGTTGGTGATGGTCCAGAACATGAAGAGGATGGTAAAGGCGCTGGACACACCGGACATGCTGTTGACCAGGTGTGCCGTGTGGTCCGCGTCTGGTGCGAACATGGCAAAAAATGCCCCGATCATCTGGAAAAGGGGTGCCCCTGGCGGGTGGCCTACCTGCAGCTTGGCCGAGGTGCTTATATATTCGCCGGCATCCCAGAAGCTGCCGGTCGGTTCAACAGTAATCGCGTAGGTGATAAGGGCTATAAAAAAAACGACCCATCCGAGGATGGTGTCCCATTTATCAAAGTTTTTTGAAAACATCCACTGCCAGTTATCCGGTTGTGGGCGAATTTACTAATTAAAATAAATATGGGAGTTTAATTTTTATAAAGCTTTAACGTCTGGCAGCCTTCTTTTTAGGGCGATGTTGTTCAAAATTGTTTGTGCATCCCAAAGTTTGTTTTAAATTTGCAGCCTTATTGGGGATTGGCCTATGGTGTAATTGGTAACACAGCTGATTTTGGTTCAGTCGTTCTAGGTTCGAGTCCTAGTAGGCCAACTGAAAATTTTGAAGAAACCCTGTTGTCGGAAAGATGGCAGGTTTTTTTGATTTATGACCAGGCCAGGACGAGAACCTGCCCCGACCGCAGTGTCGGGGGCCTGTCC
>Ga0102952_1000172_pt1 | contig 30718 bp, 32 predicted proteins | sample SalPon2A_C_D1_MG_FD_78506 | JGI IMG/M metagenome (GOLD analysis project Ga0102952, IMG submission 78506) | Soil microbial communities from South San Francisco under conditions of wetland restoration - Salt Pond MetaG R2A_C_D1_MG | ecosystem: Environmental > Terrestrial > Soil > Wetlands | place... | reverse complement strand
CAGTATTCACGCTTTTCGGGGTTTTCCTCGACATCGGCCAGGGCCCGGGCGACGCGCTGATAGGTATCATCGATGTCGTGATCGATGATGTCACCGGTCTTGCTCTTCAGGCGATATTTTTTGTCCCAGATATCCATCGAGGCATCCTGGAACGGGATATCGATGGTGGCATTGGAAACGATTTGCACTGGCGCTCTTTTCATAATCTGCTGGTTCTCCCCTCGGCTTAATTATTATTCCTTTAGGTGTTGCCCCGTTGAATCTGTCTGGTGAGGCAGGCGGGGGAACTGGGCGGGTACTATATCTTGTGCCCTACCGGCAAAGAGATTATGTCCTATGCCGGTGTATGTCAACCACACTACTCGCAGGGTAAAATTATATATAAACATTATATATCAATAAGTTAAGTATATCCTGGTTATCTCTGTCAGGAATTTTCCAGGATAAACAAGTACTCAGCACGGTTTTATCGAAACACAATATCTAGTGCTAGACCTTAATCACTCCCTAGTTGTTTTCCGGCCGCTGCAGCCGTTGCGATTTGTCTTGAAACGGACCTTGAAAGTGCGCAATCCAGACCCATTTTATTGTCTGTCCAGGTTAGAAAACAGGAGATTTAAACATGAATATTACACGCTATGAGCCATGGAACCTGCTTAATGAGTTTCAGCGCGAGATAAGCTCGGCAATGGGACGTCGCTACGGTCTGCCCCGCGGGGATCGCGACACAGAGGTGGTGACCAGTGACTGGGTGCCATCCGTTGATGTAAAGGAAGAAGACAACCGCTTTGTCATTTTTGTTGATGTTCCGGGTGTCGAGGCCAAGGATATCGAGGTCACGATGGAAAAAGGGGTGTTGAGTATTCGCGGTGAGCGTAAACACGAAAGCACTGATGAGCATGAAGGTTACAAGCGCATCGAGCGAACACGCGGCACTTTTTACCGCAGCTTTGCCCTGCCGGATACAGCCGATGCCGAGGGTATTTCGGCCAAGGGTCAAAACGGCGTGCTGGAGATTCTTATCCCTAAACACGAGAAGGTGCAGGCCCGCAAGATTACGGTAGAGTCCTGAAGGACGGACGGTTAACACAACCACAGGAGCTAATGCATGAGTACGCTGGAAAATATGCGTCGCGGTCTCGGGCAGATGCGCGACAGCCTGGTCGAGGGCTGGCAACATCTGCATGACCGCGCCGCACAGGCGGTGACTCGTTTTAATCCGATCCACCGTGGCGGTGATGTCGAAACCCGTGAAGACCTGGTGATGCAGCGGGCTGCGCGCTGGGGACTGGTTGCGGCTGAGATGCGCGAAACCGATACCGACATCGTGGTCAACCTCGAGGCACCGGGCATGGAAGGCGAAGATTTTGATATCAGTGTGGTAGAGGATCATCTGGTCGTGCGTGGTGAAAAACGGATCAGCAAGGAGCGCAGTGAAGGCAGTTACCATATCATGGAATGCGCCTATGGCCGCTTTGAACGGGTGCTGGCACTGCCGGTCAGTGTTGATGAGGGCAAGGCCAGGGCGAAGTACCGGCGCGGCGTCCTTACGATTACGTTGCCGAAGAGCCGTACCGCGGCACGACGTCGCATCAGTGTTAGCAGCACCTGAGAAGCGCGGGTCTACAACATAATCAATAATCAGCCGTGGGAGAACTAATGGTGGAAAATCCAGGCGTATTGCTGCATCGGATCTGGTGGCAGCGGCTATCCATTATCATCGTGCTGTTAAGTATGTCAGGCTTCGTCCATGCCGGAATACCGCCGGTTGATAAACAGGGTAAACCGCTGGCGACGCTGGCGCCGATGCTGGACAAGGCGACTCGTGCCGTTGTCAACATCGCCACCCGTGAGCAACTGCGCCAGCAGGATAATCCGTTGCTGCGCGATCCCTTTTTCCGCTTTTTCTTCGGTGAGCCCCAGGGCCGCTCGCAACAACAGCCCCGGCCGCAGAGCCTTGGCTCGGGCGTTATTATCGATGCCAGAAAGGGTTTGCTGATTACCAATAATCATGTCATTGACAAGGCCGATGAGATCAGCGTTACGCTCAGCGATGGCCGCACCCTGGCCGGTGAACTGGTCGGCTCCGATCCGGAGGCCGATATTGCCGTCATTCGCATCCCCGCCGAGAAGCTGACGGCGATGCCGCTGGCGGATTCAGACGAACTTCGGGTCGGTGATTTCGTCGTTGCCATTGGCAACCCGTTCGGGCTGGGCCAGACGGTGACGTCCGGTATCGTCAGTGCCCTGGGTCGCAGTGGTCTCGGCATCGAGGGTTATGAGGACTTTATTCAGACCGATGCCTCGATCAACCCGGGAAATTCCGGTGGTGCGCTGGTCGATCTGAGCGGTCGCCTGGTTGGCATGAATACCGCCATTATCGCGCCCGGAGGGGGCAATGTCGGTATCGGTTTCGCCATACCGGTCAACATGGCGAAAAAGATCATCTCCCAGCTGGTAGAGTACGGTGAAGTCCGGCGGGGACGTCTCGGCATCGCTGTGCAGGCATTGACACCGGAACTGGCGCGCGCCTTCGGTATCGATAACAGCAACTCCGGTGTCGTGGTCACACAGATCGCCAGCGGTTCGGCGGCACAGCAGGCCGGGATCGCTGTCGGTGATGTCATTGTCGAGGTCGATGGCCGAGCCGTCGATGATGTTACCGATCTGCGCAATATACTCGGCCTGATTCGGGTCAATGAAAAGGTAAGGTTAAAGATCCTGCATGACGGTAATAGCAGGACGGTCACCGCCGTCATCGCCGAGGCGAAGCAGGCCCGCCGAGAGGGCAAGACCTTTTCCCCGCTGTTACGCGGGGCCGTGTTTGCGGTTAGTGAAGAACAGGATCTGGGGCGCAGGGAAGAGGTTAGCGGCATCGTCGTGGTCGAGGTCGAGCCCGGCAGTCCGGCTTGGCGCACCAACCTGCGGCCGGGAGACATTATTACCTCCATCAACAGACAGCATGTCAGTGGTTTCAAGGGCATGGAGCTGGCCATCAAACGATCCGAGCGCGGCATCCTGATGAACATTCAACGTGGTAACATGGCCCTGTTTATCATAATCCAATAAGGCGGGATCATGGACGGATGGTCTGGGGCGACAAGCAGGGCCGCACTGTTGGCGATGTTGGCCTGTGCCGTCAGTGCCTGTGACAAGGCCGATGACGCTCATCCAGGTGCACACAACACCGGCGCGGCAACAGTAGCGGCGGCACACATGCAAAACGGTGCCGGTCATACACTGGCCGTTGAGTTTTGTAGTGATTGTCATGCCACACCCAGGCCCGCGGCACACACCGCAGATGAATGGCCGGGGGTCATGGCACGAATGTTGGATAACATGCGCCGCGGTGGCAGACGATTACCCGATACTGTACAGATCGAAACGATACTCGATTATCTGCAGGCCAATGCCAGGCCCTAGTTTGCCCAGCTTCAATTCCGGGCCGGAGTAAGGATAGACAGGTCCTCTCAATCGATCAAGAGGACCTTGTTCAGGTATGGTTAAGATTATGCTCCGTATGAGCAGTGCTTGACATCAGGTGGGTACAAATCATCTTTTCTGAACCAGCGCGGCTGACTTTTAGTCTGGAGCAGGACAACGTTGCTTTTAACCTCGACGACGAAGCCGCACTGGGTATCATCGCCTTCGTGCAGGTGTTCCCTGAACTCCATGGTCGAATAGGCGGCATCGGCGCCGATCTCGCTGGAAATAGACCGCCATGTGTCATACATCTGCAGGGCATTTTGCAGGTGAAATATAGAATCCTTGTCACCCTGGGTAGAGGCCCGGCGATACCAGTCGATAGCCTGTTCAAAGTCACGATGCTGGTCATCGGTTAGATAATATTGCCCCAGTTGTTTCTGCGCCTGGAGATCACCGTCATCGGCAAGCTGATGCCAGAGTTGTATGGCATTTTCAATATCACCTTTTAGATAAAGCTTTAAACCATCCTTAAACAACGGGGTGCCGGCGCACAGGGTGGTGGAAAAGACCAGCAGTATTGCTATAGATATGATCCTGGGCATGCGTAAATTCTCCAAATGCTGTCATTGTTAGTATCTGTGTTCAGGCTATAATAATGAGGGCGGATTAAATAAGTCTTAAACAAGGCTGTTTGCCGTTACATGACCAGCCGTTTAGCTCTGGCGGAAATTGACGGGGCAGGCCGGGCCCTCTCTGTCGCCGAATTATTCACGGTTACAGGTAATAGAGGTTCTGCCGATGTTTCAATCAAGTTCCAGACACCTTCGGATCGGATAGCATCAGGATATATAAGCCATGACAATCAAGCTTGAATCAACGTTAACCTGTCCGGTTTGCGGCCATGCCGAAAAACTGCATATGCGATCCGATAGTTGCCAGTATTATTATCAGTGCCGGGCATGTAATTCGATGCTGAAACCCAAGGCCGGTGATTGCTGTGTATTCTGTTCCTATGGTGATATACCCTGTCCTCCGGTGCAGGAGAAAATTCTGGGTATCAAACGCTGATGCTGTTTATGTGTTAATGATCCGCCAGCTTGCGAATAAAAAAAGCGGCTTGCGGCCGCTTTTTTTGTGGTTTTATACAGCTTTACCTATTTTGCCGAATGGCCGCTGAGCTTGATCTCGACCTTGTCTTCATCCTTGATCGTCGCATAGTAGGTGCGCAGAATATCCAGGACTTCGGGGCGGGAGAATTCACCGGCCACGTCCTCGCCCTCTGACAGCGCCTTGCGTAACTTGGTACCGGACACCATCAGGCGATCGTCGCCGCCGTGAGGACAGGTGCGCATCGAGGCCATACCATTGCACTTGTAACACCAGAAGGTCCAGTCAATCTTCAGGGCCCTGGTTTCCAGCGCATCGGCCGGGATCTCATCAAAGATATGATGGGCGTCAAACGGGCCATAGTAATCGCCAACACCGGCATGGTCGCGGCCGACCAGCAGGTGAGAGCAACCATAGTTCTGGCGAAACAAGGCATGCAACAGAGCTTCGCGTGGACCGGCATAACGCATGTCGAGCGGATAACCGGCGTGAACGACAGTGTTTTTGACAAAATAATTGTCGCATAACGCGTTGATGGCATCGCTACGCACCTCGGCCGGGATATCGCCCGGTTTCAGTTTGCCGAGCAACGAATGGATCAGCACACCGTCGCAGACCTCGATGGCGATCTTGGCCAGGTATTCATGGGAGCGGTGCATGGGGTTGCGGGTCTGGAAGGCCGCGACCGTTGTCCACTCCATTTCCTTGAACAGCGCCCGGGTCTCGGCCGGCGTCTTGTAGATATCCGGAAATCGTTCGGCAAAATCCCCTTCGGACAGGACCTTGACCGGGCCGGCCAGATTGACCTCGCCCTGGGCCATGACCATGGCGACACCGGGGTGGGCCTCGTCTGTGGTCTTGTAGACCATCATACATTCGTGTTGCTTGTCGATGGTGTACTTCTCGGTGACCCGCATCGTGGCCATGATCTCATCATTTTCACTATTGACCAGCGCCACATCGGTGCCGGTGCCGAGGCTGTCGGCCGTGGCCTGATCGGTGGACAGTGTTATCGGTATAGGCCAGAACAGGCCGTTGGCCATCTTGTAACCGTCGCAGACTCCTTCCCAGTCGGCGTGGGTCATAAAACCATCGAGCGGGGTAAAACCGCCGATGCCCATCATGATCAGGTCGCCTGTTTCACGTGAGCTGAGGGAAATACGGGGCAGGGTTTTGGCGCGCGCCAGTTCGTCGGCGCGGGCCTGACCTTCCAGCAGCAGGGGTTTGAGTTCATCACTGCCGTGGGGATTGACGAGTTTTGACATTATTTGGTCTCCGGTTAATCAGTTCGTTGCCGGGTTGCAGAAAACACGGGAATAAGGTGGCCATAGGATACCAGAATTTCACGTCTCGCGCGTATATATAAGTTTATAATGTCCTGTTATAAACGAAGCCGGCCGGTAGCGAGGTGTTTAATCGAGGCACGCGGGCCTGTATTCTATGGCCGTGTTCCTGATTAATAACAACCGATGATAATGGATTCAGGTTCTGGCGGATATCAGCAGGATGAACAGCGCGGTGGCCTGGCGCTGTATTATTTCCCTGCCTGCCCATACTGTGTCGTGGTGTTACGGGTTATCGAGGAGCTGGACCTGGACATCGAATTACGTAATATTTTTACTGATCGACGCTGGCGCCTCGAGCTGATCGAGGGGGGTGGCCGGAGGACGGTACCCTGTCTGCGCATCGAACACGATGATGGGTGGTTCGAATGGTTATACGAGTCGTATGATATCATCGATTATCTGCGTGATCATTTTTCCTGAAGCACGAAGCAGCACACGCCATCAACGGCTGGACGATAACCTGTCGTTACGCCTGGTACATGATCTGATGGTGGTTTGCGTGATGGCAATAAATGGATAGTCAAGTGACTGCAGTACCGTACGGGACCGCCGTTTGTTATTGTCTGACTATCGGCTAACATGAAGCAATGAAATATCTATTGCCGATACTGTTGGGACTCTGCAGCCTGTGTACACAGGCTGCAGAGTCCTATCCACTGAGACAGGGGCAGTTACAATTTAGTTATGAAACACTGACGTTGCCAGCTGCCGAGACCATGGGCCTGGCCGGCATGGGTTTATTGTTTGACCTTGAGCGTGACCGGATGTCGCGCTGGTATGGCGGTTTATCGGTTTATGGTGCCATCGACGGGCAGCGCGGTGGTTTTTTTACCGGCGGCCTCAGTAGTGGTATGACCGTTCCGATCGCCGCCGGTATCGCCGCCGATGCCGGGCTGTTTATAGGTGGTGGCGGCGGTGGCGCCGCGCCACAGGGTGGTGGGCTGATGCTCAGGCCGCATGTGGGGCTGGACTATCATCAGGCGCACTGGCGCTGGGGTCTGCAATGGTCGCGCGTTCGTTTTCCTAATGGCGGTATCGACAGCGAGCAATGGTCACTGACGATGGCGCGGCCACTGCGGCTGCATCTGGCATCCGGCTGGCTGACCGCCCCTTCGCCTGCAACACCATCGGAGTCAATGGTATACGACTCATCCATAAATCATCGGTTAACGATGAACCAGTGGAATTATTACCCGCTGGTTGATGGCCGTTCGACCGGGATGCGCCTGCTGGGTATTTCCATCGATTTTCAGCAACACCCGCACCGATACCTGAGCCTGCAAACCGCCGGGGCGGTGGCCGGCAATGTCGATGGCTATGCCGAGGTCCTGTGGGCCTATGGTGTGAATGATGACTGGAGCAAGCGGTTATCCTGGCGGGCCGCGCTGGCGCTGGGTGCCGGTGGCGGTGGTGCGGTTGCCACCGGCGGCGGACTGTTAGGCCGGGCGACCGCCGCACTTGAATATCGACTCAGCGAAACCCTGCAAGCGGCTATGGCATTGGGTTATGTGACCGCGCCCCAAGGCGATTTCAGGGCCAGGGTTGCCGGCGTGCAACTGGCCTACCAATATGCCGTGCCTCCGGTGACAGGTAGTATTGATTGGACAGCCTATCGACCACAGCACTGGCGTGTGCGTGGCATCTGGCAGAGTTATCAGCCCTATGGAGACTCCCGGCGTAAGGGTCAGACCGTTGCCGATCGCCGTCGGCTCGATCTGGTCGGCAGTAAATTCGACTGGATGTTATCAGACCAGGTCTATGCCAGCGGCCAGGCGTTGGGGGCCTATGATGGCGGCGCCGGTGGTTATGCCGTCGGTGAATTCGGCCTTGGCTGGCGTTACCCGCTGGCAATGAACTGGCATGCCAACAGTGAATTACTGCTGGGGGTCGGCGGTGGCGGAGGCCTCGATGTCGGTGGAGGATTATTGCTGCAGGGCATGGTCGGTCTGGAATGGACGCTTAATGATCATCTGGGCGTGATCGTGTCAGCCGGGGAACTGGAGGCAACGCAGGGAACGTTGCAGGCGCATGTTGTCGATCTGGCGCTGGCCTATCGGTTTTCAACACCAGTCAAGGCGGTGTTAACCCCGCCTTGACTGGTGATTCTAATTATTGGCAGACAGGTTAAAAATCATGAAACATATACACGGCTATTATTCACCGAATGATTTGTATAACCGTATTATTGCAGGGCTCGAGAAGCTGGGTAAGGATTTATCAGGGCTCACACTTGATGATCTCCAGCCAGTGGATGAATTTCATATCCGCGGCGATGTCGCAACAAAAGAGCTGATTAAACTCTCCAGTTTTACGCCGGATATGCATATCCTTGATATTGGCTGCGGCGTAGGCGGTTCCACGCGTCGCTTGTTCAATGAGACAGGTTGTCGTGTGACCGGTATTGACTTGAGTGATGAATATATTGATGTAGCAGAAAGATTGACGCAATTACTCGCCATGCAGGAACGTGTAAAATTCCACGCGGCAAGCGCGCTTGCATTACCCTTTGATGATGGTACCTTTGACGGCGCCTGGTCAATCCAGATGAATATGAATGTCGAGGATAAACTGTCGTGGTTAAAGGAATTGCATCGTGTGCTCAAGCCCGGCGGGCGTGCGGTTTTGTATGAGGTATGTGGCCACAGAAACTCACCGGTTCATTTTCCGGTGCCTTGGGCACAGGACTGTTCCATGAGTTTTCTGGTGCCGCCGGAATCATTCGGTGACGTTTTATCATTTGCCGGGTTTGATATTGATGTCTGGAATGACAGGACCGATCTCGCCCGGCAAGCCTTTGCCCATATGACCGAGCCTTCAGGTGAGCCGAATCTGCCGGAACTGGGCGTGCACCTGCTGGTTGGAAAAGATATCCAGACCAAGGCCTTTAATCTGCATCGCAATCTTGAAGAGGAACGCGTTAGCCTGATCGAGGTTGTGGCGTTAAAACCCGATAAATAAAACTAAAATTACTTTATATATTTTCACGCCATCAGGTACTAATACGTGTATTTACAGCTACGTTATGAAACTTACAGGCATCCTGTTGGTGGTTAACCAAGCAGCAGTCTAACCGCCACAACCACCAACACCAGAGCAAATAATTTCTTCAGTACCTTTACCGGTAATATACCGGTCAAGCGTGCTCCCAGTGGTGCGAATAAAATACTCGTTGTGATAACGCCAAAAAAGGCCGGCCAATAGATGTATCCACTGCTACCTGCCGGTAGGCCGCTGGCATCGAGTCCGGCGAGAAAATAACCGAGGCTGCCGAAGATAGCGATTGGCAGTCCGCAGGCCGCCGATGTGCCGATGGCCTGACGAATGTTGATATTGTTCCATAGTAAATACGGGGTTGTCATCGTGCCGCCGCCGATGCCGACCAGTGCCGAGACCAGGCCGATGATAGAGCCGATTAGACCGGTAGCCAGATTACCAGGAAGTCGCCGTGTGGCCTGAGGCTGCAGGTCGAACAACATCTGTGTGGCGACGATCAAAACAAAGGCTGAGAAGCCATAGCGTAGTGTATCGCCGTTGATCTGGTCGGCCAGCCAGCTTCCACACAGCACGCCTGTCATGAGACCGGGTGTCATGGCGCGGAGTAGGGGCCACTGGATATTGCCGTGGTGGTGATGGGCGGTAATCGATGACAGCGAGGTGGCGATGATCGTGGCCAGCGAGGTGCCGAGGGCCAGATGCATCAGTTTGTCGGCGCCGATGCCGAGGTGCTGGAATAGCAGCGCCAATGCCGGCACGATTATTAGTCCGCCACCCACACCAAGCAGGCCGGCCAGTAAGCCGGCAACACTGCCGAGCATTAAATAAGGAAGCCATGGTGTTATTAGCTCCATTGATTTGCAGGAGCGACGCGGGAACGGTGCCCCACTAACGAATCCAAAGTGTCTTGTGATTGACGAATTCATGCATGCCGTAATGCGATAACTCACGCCCGTAACCGGAGGCCTTGATGCCGCCGAAAGGCAGTCGTGGATCACTCTTGACCAGGCCGTTGACAAACACAGCGCCGGCCTGGATCAGGCGTGCTACTCGTTCACCGCGACCAGTATCCTGTGTCCACACGCTGCCGCCAAGGCCGAAGCGTGAGCTGTTGGCGATATCCACGGCCTGTTGTTCATCCCTGACGCGGATGATACTGGCGACCGGACCGAACAGCTCCTGGTCAAAGGCCGGCATGCCTTCACTGACGTGGTCGAGCAACGAGGGTTTATACCAGGCGCCGTCACCGGGTAGTGGCTGGCAACCGGTTACCGCCACTGCACCGTTGTTGATGCTGGCCTGTACCTGTTGATGCAGCTCATCGCGCAGATCAATACGGGCCATCGGCGCCAATGACGTATCCGCATCAAACGGGTCACCACAGCGAAGGTCCTCGATGGCCGTTCGGAAACGCTCGGTGAAGCTGTCGGCAATGCAGTCGAGGATGATGAAGCGTTTGGCGGCGATACAACTCTGCCCGGCGTTCATGAACCGCGAGGCGACGGCGGTGGAGACCGCCAGATCGAGGTCGGCGTCCTCGAGGACGATGAAGGCATCCGAGCCGCCCAGTTCAAGTACGGTTTTTTTCAACGCCGCACCGGCCGCGGCGGCGACCTGGCGTCCGGCCGGTTCGCTGCCGGTCAGGGTGACGGCATGGATGCGCGGGTCGTCTATGACCTGCCTGACCTGGTCAGCCCGGATCATCAGGGTTCGAAACACGTTGTCTGGAAAACCGGCCTCGACGAACAGCTGTTCGATGGCCTGTGCGCACTGGGGAACATTCGAGGCATGCTTGAGCACCGCAGTATTACCGGCTGCCAGCGCCGGGGCGGCAAAACGGAATACCTGCCAGAACGGGAAATTCCATGGCATGATGGCCAGTACGGTGCCGAGCGGTTGACGGCTGACGCAACTGAATCCGGCATCGGAAGCGATGACCTCGTCGGCGAGAAAACCGGCGCTTTCGCGGGCATAATAGTCACAACCTAATGCACATTTTTCGACCTCGGCCCGGGCCTCACTGAACAGTTTGCCCATTTCCAGCGCGATCACGCGTGCCAGGTCATCCCTGCGCCGGCGCAACAGGTCGGCGATTGAGTTAAGATGCCGGCAGCGAGCGGTAATGGGGGTTGCCATCCACTCCGGGGTTGCGACCGCGACGGCGGCCAGCGCCGATTCCAGCTGTCGATTGTCCCAGCTCGGCAGTGACGCAATTTGTTCACCGCTGGCCGGGTTGATGGATGAGAAACTCATCGTCGTCCTCCGGCTTTTACCCGGGCAGTATAAATCTATACCCCCTGTTTATGCTATTGCTATTGTCTGCAGTATACTGCGACGTATAAAGATATGATTTATGGAGGAAAGAATGCACGTTGAAACGAGGGCGGTACACCAGCCTAGGATCTGTGTTCTGGGTGGAACCGGTTTTGTCGGCCGCCACCTGGTCAATCGTCTTGCAGACGAGGGTTACCGCATACGAGTAATCACCCGGCATCGTGAGCGACATCGTGAATTGCTGGTTCGCCCTGAGGTTGATCTGGTCGAAGGAGACATCAATGACCTGGATGTGCTGCGTCACTTTTTTTCCGGTTGTACCACTGTCATTAATCTGGCCGCCATCCTGAATGAAAAGCGTCGTGGAGATTTCCAGAACGTCCATGTCGTCATACCCGGCAAGGTTATCCAGGCCAGCCGTGATCGGGGTGTCAGGCGCCTGTTGCATATGAGCGCATTGAATGCTGATGCCCGCGCCGATACCAGTCGTTATCTGCACAGCAAGGGCCAGGGCGAGAATCTGATGCGGGTGGCTAACAAAGATCTGGAGATCACCATATTCCGGCCTTCGGTCATCTTCGGGCCGGGTGACCATTTTTTCAATCGCTTCGCGTTGTTGCTGGGCCTGAGTCCATTGCCCTTTCCGGTGGTCTGTGCATCGGCACGGTTTGCCCCGGTCTATGTCGGTGATGTCGCTCAGGCCTTCGTCGTGGCCCTGAAGGAACCGCAGACCATCGGTCAGACCTATGACCTGTGCGGACCACGGACCTATACGTTGCGTGAGCTGGTTGAGTTTACCGCGAACATCATAGATCGCCGGCGCCTGCTGATCAATTGCGGTCCCCTGTTGTCGGCAATTCAGGCCCGTCTGCTGGGACTGTTACCGGGTAAATTGCTGACCTATGACAATGTCCTGTCGATGAAACAGGATAATGTCTGCAGCGGGCCTTTTCCGGCCGTGTTTGACCTTGAGCCTGCCAGTATCGAAGCCAAGGTGCCGATGTACCTGGGTCGCAAGGACATCCGTGGGCGTTATTATGAAATGCGCCGTTTTGCGGGACGGGATGATTAACTGATCGTTAGAGTTAACGGAGGCACCGCAGTCATGCAGATCTACAGGGTTGGCGGTGCCGTGCGGGATGAATTGCTGGGGTTGCCGGTCTCTGACCGGGACTGGGTTGTCACCGGCGCCACAGCGGCGCAGATGCTGGACGCCGGCTATCGCCAGGTAGGCAAGGACTTCCCGGTATTTTTGCATCCCCAAACCCGGGAGGAATATGCCCTCGCTCGCACCGAGCGAAAGACAGGTCCCGGTTACCACGGTTTTGAAATCGATTCGGCGCCGCAGGTGACACTGGAACAGGATCTCGCCAGGCGTGATCTGACCATTAACGCCATGGCCCGTGATGCCGACGGTGAGTTGATAGATCCTTATGGCGGTCAGGCCGACCTGCAACGGCGTTTGCTGCGTCATGTGTCACCGGCCTTTGTCGAAGATCCGCTACGCATACTCAGGGTGGCCCGGTTTGCCGCCCGTTTTCATGGCCTGGGATTTCATATCGCCCCTGAAACACAGGCGCTGATGCGTGAGATGGTTGAGGCCGGGGAGGTTGAGAGCCTGGTTGCCGAGCGGGTTTGGGTCGAGTGCCAGCGCGCCCTGGATGAAACCTTTCCTGTACAGTTTTTCACAGTCTTGAGGGAATGTGGAGCATTGGCCGTATTGTTACCGGAACTGGACCGGTTGTTCGGAGTGCCGCAGCCGGAGCAGCACCACCCGGAGATTGATACAGGTGTTCACAGCCTGATGGTGCTGGAACAGGCGGTTAAGCTCAGCGATCAGACGCAGGTGAGATTTGCAGCCCTGGTTCATGATGTTGGCAAGGGCGAGACGCCGGCTTCACAGTGGCCACGCCATATCGGTCATGAACAACGCAGTGTACGCCTGATTGAGCAGCTGTGCCGTCGCCTGCGGGTACCCAGGGATTACCGCCAGCTGGCCGTGCTGGTGGCCCGTTACCATACTCATTGTCATCGGGCCCTCGAACTGAAACCGGCTACGCTGCTGAAAACACTGGATTCAGTTGATGCCTGGCGAAGACCGCAGCGATTTGAACAGTTCGTGCTTGCCTGCGAGGCCGATGCTCGCGGTCGCCTGGGGCTGGAGACCAGTGATTACCCCCAGGCACAGTACCTGCGGCAGGTGCATGAGGCCGCTGCAGCGGTCACCACGGCTCCACTCATCGAGCAGGGACTGCAGGGGCGGGAACTGGCGCAGGCATTACAGCAGCTGAGGATCGCGGCGATAGGCCAGGTAGCGAGAAAAAATTAACCTCAACTTTCCATCCCCCGGCCGATATCTACACACTGTTGCCGACTGATCACCCTCCATCCGGATCAATTCGGCAGTAGACGAAGCAGAGGCTATATAATACGGTGTAAGCTATGTTCACAGGCGGCGTTGATCAATTGTGAACTTTATTCAGACCGGCATTGAATAGTCGCGGGTGAGGGCGCATTATATTTAAGGGTGGCATAAGAATGCTGACGTAGAGTCTAGGACCCATTTGTAGCATGACAGGTTTTGAGTTGGAGTATGACAGTACAACAGTTATTGAGTATGGATGAGACGGATAACATACAGCGCCCCCGTGGTAATGAGCAGCTGATCATCCAGGGTATCAGTGTCGACAACAAGCGATTTCGTCCTTCGGACTGGGTCGAACGTATATCGGCTTCGATGGCCGTGTTCGGCCGTGATCACAAGCTGCGTTATTCAAACTATGTTCAGCCCTGTGTGGTTGATGGCCTGAAATGCATCATTGTCGCCGAGAATCTGAGTATCACCAATCCCGAGGCCTATGATTTCATAATGGGCTTTGCCAACGCCAACAAGCTGTGTATTAGTGAAGACCGGCGTCAACGACTGCAGCCGGTCGAACATGATCGTCGTGAGCAGAGCTGGGATTATCCGTTACGCAAGTAGCATCTTCCCGCGCTTTAGCGCGTGGCTCTCCCATTCAATACCATCCGGCATATACAGGCGCCGCAAGCTTGCGCCTGGGTTACGACTGGTATTCAGGCGTGGTCGTCATGCCCCAGCGTTCGGCCAGCTTGTGTTGGATGTCAAGATGATCGAGGATGCGGGCGACGACAAAATCCACGAGATCCTGCACGGTTTGCGGTTGATGATAGAAGCCCGGGTTGGCCGGCATGATGGTGACGCCGAGCCGGGACAGCTTCAGCATGTGCTGCAGGTGAATGGCGGACACCGGTGTTTCCCGGTGCACCAGTATTAATTTACGCTGCTCCTTCAGCATGACATCGGCTGCTCTTTCCAGCAGGTTGTCACTGTGGCCATTGGCGATGGCCGCCAGTGTGCCGCTGGTACAGGGACATACGACCATCGCCCGGTTTGCACCTGAACCGCTGGCGATCGGGGCATTCCACTGGTCACGCCCGAAGACCTGTAACTGTCCCGGTGCCGCCTTGAAGTGGGTGCTGAAGAAGGCCTGCATTTCGCGTGGCTGGCTGGGAACCGTCAGTTCATTTTCCATACTCAGGACGACCTGCGCGGCGGCTGAAACCAGTAGATACACCGGTTGTCCGGCGTCGATCAATTGTTGAATCAGGGTCAGGCCATAGACCATGCCCGAGGCGCCTGTCAGGGCAACGGTAATCGTGTCATTTTTTTTCATACGGGGGTGTACCGTGTTCGCAATGCGTCGATCAGGCGCTGGTGGATATTTTCAAAACCACCATTACTCATGATCAGGATATGGTCGCCCGGGTGCGCCTGTTCAAGCAGATAGTCAATGATGGCGTCGCTGTTGTCGAACTGTCGCGCCTGTGGGCCGATGGTCGAGAGGATGTCGTCGAGGGTCCAATCGAGCCCGGCCGGCTGAAACAGGATAACCTCATCGGCCTGGGCCAGCGCCGGCGCCAGTGTTTTCCTGTGGACACCCATGCGCATGGTGTTGGAGCGGGGCTCCAGCAGGGCGATGATTCGCTGATTGTTGACACGGCAACGGAGTCCCTCCAGGGTGGTAGCAATTGCCGTTGGATGGTGGGCAAAGTCGTCATAGATACATATATCGTTGACGCTGGCCCGCAGCTCCATGCGTCGCTTAACTCCCTGGAATCTGCTTAATGAAACAATAGCCTCGGCGGCCGGGATACCGGCATGGCGCGCTGCGGCAATGGCCGCCAGGCCGTTATGGACGTTGTGGTGCCCAATTTGTGTCCACTTGACCGTCCCGGCACAGCTGTCGCCAAGGTAGGCATCAAACTGTTCACCCGCTCCGTTGATATTGCGGGCATTCCATACATTATCCAGGTCAGACTGGACGATGCGAAAACCTTCGCGCGGTGTCCAGCAGCCCCGGCTAATGACATCGTCGAGGTTTGCGTCTCCGGCATTGTGGATGATCAGGCCGTTACCGGGAATCGTTCGGACAAGGTGATGAAACTGTCGCTTGATCGCCTCAAGGTCATCAAAGATGTCCGCATGATCGTATTCCAGATTGTTCAGGATCAGGGTGCGAGGATGGTAATGGATAAATTTTGAACGCTTGTCAAAAAATGCCGAGTCATACTCATCAGCCTCGACAACAAAAAAAGGCATGTCACCGAGGCGGGCCGATACCGGGAAATTATGACTGACGCCACCAATAAGAAAGCCTGGATTCAAGCCGCAGTCTTCCAGTATCCATGCCAGCATGCTGGCTGTCGTGGTCTTGCCATGGGTGCCGGCTACACCCAGAACCCAGCGTTGTGGCAGCACATGCTGGGCCAGGAAGGCTGGTCCCGAGGTATAGGCCAATCCGGTATCAAGGACGTGTTCAACAGCCGGGTTGCCGCGCGATAGCGCGTTACCGATGACGACCAGGTCGGGCTCAGGTTGCAGATGCCCAGGATCGTAGCCGGCGCGCAGAGCGATACCCTGCTCCTGCAGCAGTGTGCTCATCGGCGGGTAGACATCGGCGTCTGAACCGCTGACTTTTATACCGAGCTGGCGCGCCAGGAGTGCTATACCCCCCATGAAGGTGCCGCAAATACCGAGGATATGGATATGCATAAGCTATAACGATTCCTGATAGAACAGCGTCTGCGCTACGCGATAGGAGATGAACATATAGGTGATGGTCAATAACATACCGATGAAAAATGGCGACGACAGTGCCTGGCTGATGATATGGGAAAATACCATGATCTGCCAGAAGAACCATAACCACATCAATAAGGCGATGAGTTTGATACCCGCTTCATTACCGCCATACTGCTGCCATAATAATAAAGGCCAGGCACATAGTGCCAGCATGGCACTACAGCCCGCCAGGGCGGTTAGTGTCTGTGTATAACGCAGGGTAAGTACCCGTGCCCATAACAGGAGCCAGCATAAACCCGAGAGCAATATCACATCGACAATGGACATCGCCACGGCGTTGAAGAAAGTGGTCTGGTTTATCGCCAGCAATATCCCCACCAGACCGTTAAGCAGCAATGCCAGCAGCAGCAGAAATGAGGAAGAGGGTAGATCCTGTGGCGAGGCACGCAACAGACAAATGGAAAAAAATCGTTTGATTAACAGGTACATTTCAGTTGTCTGGGGATATGTGAGCACACATATTAGCATCATAACGCGATTGTGCTTAGCGACAAACCCTGTGGGCTTGTGGAAGACCGTGCCGGCCGTCAGCATAACCCGCGTGTTTTTAGCAGATTGGGGTGGAACCAGTGATGCCAGCCGGTTTTGAATTACCAGCAGTTACGATACCCCAGGTGGATCGTTGACTGATTGAAATCCTGTATTTCCGAAGGAACATCAACATTGACAGTAAAGCTGTTTATTTCCAGCTGCAAATCCGGTATCGCCGGGAATAGAGAGCGCAGCAAATCCCGATATTGTTGTCCTTTACGGCCGCAGTTTCTTTTGCCCAGGGCAGAATAGATATGTTTGGGTGAGGTTGAGGGGTCGGACGACGTGGCAGGTACCGACAGCGGCCGGTCACTCACAGGCAACGTCATGGTTTGGCAGTGGGTGATGCGGTAATGATCATCTATGCAGACCTGAACAGTGTTGGACTCTTTTTGCCAGTAATTCTGGTTCTGTGCTACTGATGTGCCCGTTAAACCCGCAATGGAAAGTAGTATTACCAGCCTGATGAGTTGATGCCTGATTAGACCCATTCTGTGGTACCCGTAATCTGCCGCACTAATAATATTATCGGCCTACAGGATGAAAAATGGCGTGATCCACGCCACAGAAAATCATGAATTATTTATTATAAACAAATAGTTAACATCATATATATCAAGAGCTTAACCATGGCCTTTTCCCGCCACACGGGGGGCGCAAACAGCCCCGCGAAATGTGATGGGGAAGTGGAATCCGCAAGCGAAGATCCCGCCTGAACCAGCATGGTAGTGAGTTCATCCGAGCCGGACTGCGGTACACACCCTCGAATAAAGCGCCAAAGTATAGAAATAACCCGCCGATAGACGGTGGATGGGCTGCCTCCGCTGGCCCCGGATGCCCTGGCCACCAGAAACTATGACGATGGAGTCTTTAACATGAATAAAATTCATCACTTACAGGAACTGGGTCAGAGCATATGGCTGGATAATATCGATCGCGGCATGCTGGATTCCGGCGAATTAAGGCGCATGATTGTTGAAGACGGGATCAGCGGGATTACCTCTAATCCCAGCATATTCGAACAGGGGATCAGTAGCGGCAATTTTTATGATGCCGCCTTGATTGGTCAGTTGGCGCGTGATCCAGGCCAGTCGGCCCGGGATCTGTTCTACGAACTGGCCATAGAAGATATCCAGGCGGCGGCTGATCTGTTGCATCCGGCCTATGAATCCAGTCAGGGGCGGGATGGCATGGTGTCATTGGAAGTATCTCCTGAACTGGCCTATGACACGGAATCGACGGTACGCGAAGCCCATGATTTATGGCAGCGGGTCAATCGCCCCAATCTTATGATCAAGGTACCGGCGACGGTTGAGGGTGTTGTGGCAATCGAGAGGCTAATCGCCGAGGGCATTAATATAAACGCGACACTACTGTTTTCTGTCACGCGCTATGGTGATGTCGTAAAGGCCTATATCAGTGGCCTGGAGTCACGTATGCAGCGGGGTTTAAGTATCAACAGGATTGAATCAGTCGCCAGTTTCTTCATCAGCCGTGTTGATGCCGCTATCGATACATTACTGCTTGCTGCAATGAAGTCGTCGGCGAAGGGTCAACCTGAGTACGAGGAAGTTCAAAGTCTTCAGGGCAAGGCGGCGATTGCCAATGCCCGCCTGGCCTATAGCTACTGGCAAACCCAGTCTGTCTCGGATCGCTTTTCTACACTGGCAAGCCACGGCGCCAGAATGCAACGCTTGTTGTGGGCCAGTACCGGTAGCAAAAATCCTGAAATCAGTGATGTGCTCTATATCGAGGAGTTGATCGCTCCGGATACAGTCAACACCGTACCGCCACGGACTTTGCGAGCCTTTCTCGAGCATGGCCGGGTGGAGCCAACCCTGGTAAAAGAGGGGGGATTCAGCGAGGCTGAATCACTGATGACTCAGCTGGAACGTTTGAATATAGATCTGGACGAAGTCACTACAGAACTAGAGGAGCAGGGTGTGGAAAAGTTTGCCCGATCGTTTGCCAATCTGATTGACGTCGTTCAGGCCAAGGCCGATTTTATGCTCACTGATGGTAAAAAGGTTAACTGCTAGCCTGATCAAGACATCTAGCCGTTCGCGTACCCACACGTCCTGGCTCAGGCTGTTCCTGCAGCCAGCACCGGTTTATATTAAAATCCCAGTGTTAATACGAATAATGGATTGATGTATCGTGGTCCAGGATTGTTCACGAGGCCATTAATGACTGAGACAGATTGGGAGCAGATAGCCTCTGATATCACTGTGGCCACAGGACAGGTGTTCACGGTTGTGGCGAGTCGGCCGATCGGCGGCGGTTGTATCAACCAGGCCTGGCAGCTTGAAGGCAAGTCCGGTTCTTATTTCGTCAAGTTAAACAACGCAGCACAGCTGGATATGTTTGCGGCAGAGCTTGAAGCTCTGCAGGCCATTGTCGCGACAGGCACGGTGGCGGTGCCCAGACCGGTATGTTGTGGCATCGCTTCAGCCCAGTCTTACCTGGTGCTTGAATATCTTGATATCGGCCGACATCGCGACACTGACACTGCCAGCATAAAATTTGCCGATCAACTGGCTGCCATGCACCGCTGTACAGCCGATTTTTTTGGCTGGCACCGGGAAAATACAATCGGTACAACCAGGCAGATAAATCTGGCCATGCAGGATTGGGCCGGTTTCTGGTCACAACAGCGCCTCGGATTTCAACTGGAGCTGGCGGCGCGAAACGGCTATCACGGGCGCTTGCAGGATCGAGGCCAACGATTGTTGGCCATTATCGACCAGCTTCTGGACGGACATCGGCCTCAGCCATCATTACTGCATGGCGATCTGTGGTCCGGCAATTATGCTGTTACTAGCCGGGGCTTGCCCGTCACATTCGATCCGGCACCCTATTATGGTGATCGGGAAACCGATTTGGCGATGACAGAGTTGTTTGGTGGCTTCTCAAACAGTTTTTATCAGGCCTATCACTCCGCCTGGCCACTGGAGTCGGGTTACAGTCAGCGCCGCATACTTTACAACCTGTATCATGTCCTCAATCACCTGAATCTGTTTGGTGGCAGCTATCTGGGACAAGCGCAGGGCATGATCGATCAACTCCTGGCTGAATTATTCTAATGGTGTAGTGAGCGGATAATAACCGTAAAATAATTAAGGCGATTTGACCGTGATGCGTCCTAACCTAGTACGAAATTCATGTTATTCACTTAACTCAATCAAATATATTGATTGTGGGCCGATTTATTAGTGATTGAGCGACAATATATTAAATCGCTGCCTGTAAGCGACGTACACTCTTAAAGTATTGTAATGATGACGGCTGTATCAAATAGAACAATAACACTAGCAGGTTTAATTATTTTTACCCTGGCTTATGCTATCGGTGATTCTGTCCTGCCACAGGACGGGGCTGCACGGCATTGGTGGGCTGATATTGGCTGGACGCTGGCATCGCTAGCGGCAGCGATTCGCTGTTTTATAACAGCGAACAAGGTCGGGGACGAGGTCAGAAAGGCGTGGCTATTATTTGGTCTCGGCTGTTTTTCATGGTTCATAGGTATGCTCATATGGTCCTATCTGGAGTTAATCGAAAATAAACCGATACCATTTCCTGCCCTGTCGGATATCGGATTTTTAGCCTTCGCACCCTTCATGATGGCCGGGCTTGTAGTCTATCTGAGAAGCTCTGCATCACTTGTGCTGACTTTAAAGACAGTGAGTGAACTGGCGTTGGTTCTTTGTGCCACATTAATAACACTGGTCATAATTCTTTATAATCCTATATTAATGCTGCAGGAAACGGCTTTGTATAAGGTAACGTCCCTGGCTTATCCGGTTTTATATGGTGGTGTATTTTTCTTTGGTTTGTTTCGCGGCCTAATCATTAAGGAAAAAAAGAATTTCGTTGCCTATACGTTGCTCATGGCAGCGCTATTTATACATGCCGTTACTGATACGCTGTACGCCTACTCATTGCTTGGCAAGAGTTATGATATCGGCAGTCATCTCGACCTGTTCTGGATTATTGGCTTCGCAGTAATCTACTGGGCCGCCTACGAGGGACTTGCTCAGCAGGGGAAGGATAAAATTAATGTCAACCAGAATATGTTTGGACGGGTAAAATATCTGGAGTCGACTATTTCCGGGTTTACCATTGCCTGGCTGGTTACTGTCTTTATAATGTTTAGCGATGTGATTACCTATGATATGGCTGACTACATTGTGCCATTCGTATTTATGGCCGCCATTTTAATAATCATCATTGGCTGGACAGATCGTAGTATACAGGAGCGATTGTATTCCGACCTCGTGGCGTCGGAAAATAAATTTAAAATAGCCAACATCGATCTGGAGAAGCGCGTTGAGGAAAGAACAAGGGAGCTTGAGGTAAGCAGGAATGAGGCAATAAAGGCCAGTAATGCCAAATCAGAATTCCTGTCGCGCATGAGCCATGAGTTACGTACCCCTCTGAATGCCGTACTCGGATTTTCCCAATTGTTAAAGATGGATAAATCCTTATCTGATCAACAGCACGAATGTATCATTGATATCACTGATGCCGGCAATCACCTGCTCAGACTGGTAAATGATGCCCTGGACCTGCAGGGTATTGAGGCTAACGTGGTAACGGTAAATCTAGAAAACATTGACCTGCTTGTCACCATTAATGAATGTCTGATTTTGGTTGATCATCTGGCAAAAAAGGTTAATGTTTCTATCATGAACAAAATGCATGGCGATGAAATTCATGTTAATGCCGATCAGCTGAAACTCAAACAGATATTAATCAATCTGATTTCGAACGCCATCAAATATAATCACGATAATGGTCAAGTGGTGATTACACACGAAGTGCGGAACGACAATACAATTCGAGTTTTAATCAACAATACCGGTATGACGATACCTGAGGATCAGCAGCAGTTGATATTTGATCCATTTGTCAGGTTGAACCCTGGCGCCGGAGAAGGCAGCGGTGTTGGACTCGCCGTGACCAGAAAACTAGTGATTGCCATGAACGGAAATATTGGTGTTGAAAGCTCCCCAGCAGATGGAACCACATTCTGGGTCGATCTGAATCTGATCCGGCAGACCCATTAGTTGATCTCTGTCCGTACTTATTAAAAAATACTACCGCCGTAATTGAGCTTGACAACGGCCAGTTTACTGCAGGTTCATTTGTAACATCTTGCCGCCGGTCTGTTCGGCCAGAGTCTGATACTGCCACACGGTTGTAGGGTTCGAACGGCCCAAAGGCAGGGTAAAGACCGGTGCCGGTATATCAAGATAATAGATACGGTCGTCGGACGGTTCATCACCGATCAGCAGGTAGGCACCTGGAATACGGGCATTGCGCTCAGCCTGCTTGAAGGCATCACCGATGGTTTCGTTGCTGCCGACAAAGGGTGCGCCCTGCATCAACTGATCAAACATTTCCCCCATCGAGCCGCTGTAGGTTTCGGCCTTGCCCCCGGAAAACCAGGTGATGGCGTCGAGATGTTTGCCTGAGCGGATGACAATGACACGCAGTACCGGAATCAGAAATGACGTGACGCCGTGCATGGAGCCGGTGGCATCGACCAGCAGGTGGAGTTCCCTGCCAGGTATATCCCGTAATCCCTTGACGAACAAGTCAAAGTCCTTGCGCCCCTGACCCTGGCCGAGACCGACGGCCATGAGTGCGCGATTCATCTGCACCTCGGTGCTCATACCGGCCATATCATCGAGCTCCCCGAGCAGGCGGTCTTTTTCACCCTGGCTATGTGACAACTGCTCACGCAGTTCCTCGACCTCCTGTTTCAATTTCGGTAGCTGATACTCTTCGGCCATCCGTGACGTGATCAGAATTGTCACCAGCAGAAAGATAAACGTGGCCAGCATGAGCAGCGCGACGTCGGAAAAACTTTCGTGGATATTGGGCGATGACCAGCGGCGGCGATCTTTCATAGTCTTACCCTTGTGATTGGAATGCCATGATTAATCGTTAGACTTAGAACGTATCAGTTCTTTTAGACGTTGCCACCAGGGTTTGTTGGCAGCGCGCAAAAGCATGACTTCATGGCGCAGCATCTGGCTGCTTTGGTGTCGCATGCGGATATTATCGTTGAGCGCGCTATTCTCCTGCTCAGAACTCTGGCGTAATTGCTCTACCTCCTGGCGAAACTGGGCCATCGCCCGGCGTGAGTCGTCACAGGCTGATTGCAGACTGCGGATATGTTCTCCGAGCTGGGCCAGTTCACCGTCGAGAAAACGGACATCGCGTTCCAGCGAGGCGCGCAGGTCGGCAGTACAGTAAACCATGCAGATGCGCATCAAATAGTCATACAGGCTTTCCGTGCCTTGCTCTGTAATCTGGGCAAAAACACGTAATAATACTCCGCCTAGTACGGCGCCGAGCAATGTCGTATAAAAGGCGGTGCCCATGCCGGCCATGGCCTTGCGTAGACCTGATATTAATAATTCCTGGTTGTGCCCCAGGGCCTCGAGCGAGCTGGTCAGACCGGTCAGCGTCAATGTCAGGCCCATGACCGTACCGATCAGGCCCAGAGTAATCAGCAGGTTGCCGATCACCTCGATCGAGTGACTGGTACGCTGGTAGCTGGCCAGCTCGACCGTGAGCAGGGACTCTATATCCGCCTGGGCGTTATGTCCCAGCAGTGTCTGCAAACTGGTAAAGAAGCGATTCACGGCCCGCCGGCGTTTCGATGTCGTCAGTTGCTTAAGACCATGCTGTTGTAACTGTGTTTCGGCATCATAGGCGGTCAGGGTCTCCAGGGTTATGATCAGCGCAAGAATAAAACTGCCGACCAGACCGAGAACGAATAATCCGAGAATCAGCCAGGTAATACGGCTGGAATCATTGGCGAGAAATTCCCATACTCCGGTATCGCGGTACAATGTGGCATAAACAACCAGTGCTGTGGCGGCCCAGATTGCCCAGAGAAACAGGGTGCGGAATGGTTTCTGATTCATGTAGTTGTTACTGTCCTGGTCCTGCAGTTTGTATGGCAGCAGCTAAGCCCCGGGGAGCGCAGTCACTACCATCAAACATTGTATTTAGTAAGGTTAACATTAGTGTAGTCAATGCTGAAAAGATTATTCTATCAAGGACCGCAAAGGGAGTGCGCTGTTGAAGCGTAATGCAGGGCCTGGACAGTTGTTACAGCGTGGTTTGCTGGCGCTTGGTCTGGAGCCAGCGGTGTCAGCGGTCGAAAATCTGCTGCATTATGTCGACCTGCTGGGCAAGTGGAATCGTACCTATAATTTGACGGCTATTCGCGATCCGCGCGCCATGATTACACGTCATCTGCTCGACAGTTTGGCCGTGATGCCGTACATTGAAGGCCCGCTACTGGTGGATGTGGGTACGGGTCCTGGTCTGCCGGGGATACCGTTGGCGATGCTGAGCCCTGATTTTTCCTGGGTGTTGCTGGACTGTAACGCTAAAAAAACACGTTTTGTGACCCAGGCGGTGGCTGAACTCGGCTTGAAGAATATCCGGGTGGTAACCGGTCGCGTGGCAGAGGTGGAGCTCGAGCCGCGCTGTAACACTGTGATTTCTAGGGCATTTACAGATGTTACGGCCTTCATCAACGGGGCCGGACATTTGTGCCGTGAGGGTGGTCAGATGCTGGCGATGAAGGGTGCGCCGGATGAACATGAATTAGCGCAACTGCCGGCGGGTTATCAGGCAGAACGTATAACGTTGCAGGTGCCGGATCTGGATGCCCAGCGTTGTATAATCAGGATCACTCATAAATAGTAGACGGGATTGATGGGAAAGATACTGGCAATTACAAATCAGAAGGGCGGGGTCGGCAAGACGACGACCAGCGTCAATCTTGCGGCATCCCTGGTGGCAACCAGGCGTCGGGTCCTGCTTGTTGATCTCGATCCCCAGGGTAACGCCACCATGGGCAGTGGTGTAGACAAACATGCCCTGGGTTTGTCCGTTTGCGATGTGCTGCTGGGGGAAGCCCGGGCCAGCGACGTGATTATTGAGGCTGAACAGGCCGGTTATTATCTGATGCCGGCCAATGCCGATCTGACGGCGGCCGAGGTCTCATTGATGACCCTGGCGCAGAGTGAAAAACGCCTGCAAGTGGCTCTGGAGACGGTGAGAGACCAGTTCGATTATATACTGATAGATTGTCCGCCATCATTGAATATGCTGACCGTTAATGCCCTGGTCGCGGCCAATGGCGTGATAATACCCATGCAGTGCGAGTACTATGCGCTCGAGGGTTTGACTGCACTGCTTGAAACTATCGATCAGATCCGCTCAACCCTGAATTTTAACCTGACGGTGGAGGGCCTGTTGCGCACGATGTATGATCCGCGCAATAACTTGGCCAATGATGTATCGGCCCAACTGGTCGAGCATTTTGGTGACAAGGTCTATCGTACACTGGTACCGCGCAATGTTCGGCTGGCCGAGGCCCCGAGCCATGGCCTGCCGGCATTGGCGTACGACAAACGTTCCCAGGGCGCGCTGGCCTATCTGGCCCTCGCCGGTGAGATGATCCGCAAGGAAGCCGGGTCCCATCTGGTAGAGGCAGCGATCTAGTTTATGTTTCCAACAGGGTGTCATTTCCGGATTGACTGGAACAAGGTTATCACTGGCCTAGCAGGTCAGGTGTCATGAGCACGAAAAGACGGGGTTTGGGGCGTGGACTGGATGCGCTGCTCGGCGGCGTGAGCACGGGGCCAACCGATAATACCTCGTTTAATTCTAATAAAAACAATGAAATAACAAGTTTGCCTGTTGACGTTATGCGTCGGGGTAAATATCAGCCACGCAGTGATATGCGTGCTGAGGCGCTGGAGGAACTGGCTGATTCGATCCGGGCCCAGGGCATAGTACAGCCGATTGTGGTGCGTCCCGTGGGCGGCGGACAGTATGAAATCATTGCCGGTGAGCGGCGTTGGCGCGCGGCCCAGATAGCGGGCCTGCATGATGTGCCGGTGGTCGTCCGCGACGTGGCGGACGAGGCTGCAGTGGCGATGTCGCTGATCGAGAATATACAACGCGAAAACCTGAATCCGATCGAAGAGGCTGTGGCGCTGCAGCGTCTGATCGATGAATTCGATCTTACCCACCAGTCGGCTGCAGAGGCGGTGGGACGCTCGAGAGCCGCAGTCTCCAATCTATTACGCCTGTTTGACCTCAATGATGATGTCAAGCAACGGTTGGTCAGGCGCGAACTGGAGATGGGACACGCCCGGGCATTGCTGGGGCTGCAGGGTCGTGGCCAGAGTGAAGCGGCCCAACGGGTGGTTGCCAGGGGCATGTCTGTCAGGGAGACCGAGCTGATGGTGCGGCGCCTGCAGGGTGCTCGGAGTGGCAAGCAGCACGGCAGGGAGACGGTCGACCCCGATATCCTGCGTCTGCAGGATGACTTGTCCGAGCGTCTCGGGGCCAGGGTGCATTTTCAGCATAACGCCAGTGGCAAGGGCCGGATTCAGTTACAATACAACAGCCTTGAGGAACTGGAAGGTATCCTGGCCCATATCAAGTAAACTCGACGGTTGTGCCCGTGGCTTGCAGGCAATTTATCCACATCGGCCCTTGCGGTAGGAACTGTGGCGGGCTATACTCACGCGCCTGATTTCCGAGGCATACCCAGGTGAATGAACAGAAAGGTCCGGGCCTGCTGCTGCTGGGGGTCGGGACTATGCTGACATCGATGATAGTCGCCGGTTTCCTGTTGGGATATCTGACTGACCGATGGCTGGATAGTCAGCCGCTGTTCATGCTACTATTCGGCGGCCTTGGATTTGTGGGGGGGTTTCTAAAAGTGTACAGGCTGTTGAGCCGGCAGTAATGAATAATATTGCTGCTCAGGAGCTGATACTGAAGACGCGCAGGGTGATCGGTCTGCAGATGCTGGCCGGACTGCTTGTAGCGGTCGGATTTTCCATTACCTATACCCCATGGCACGGTCTATCGGTGCTGTATGGCACGATGATCAGCATGCTATCGGCCTGGTGGCTGAGTCGCGGTGTGTCGCAAGCCGGTGCCCGCGCTCAACAGGGTCGGAGCGGGGAAGCTGTTTTATATATTGGCGCGGCGCTGCGCTTCATCATGGTGCTGGTCCTGTTCGTGATCGGTCTGGCACTGATAAAGCTGGAGCCGGTAGCCACGGTTGTCGGGTTTATTGTCGCCCAACTGGCCTTCGTCATCGTCGGTAACTGGCGCGACAGGCAGGGTTAATCATTAGCGGTATCAACAAGCGGGCAAGAGTCTGGAGAACGGGTAGTGAGTGAGGCAGTCAATTCAACAGAAGACGCAATGACGTCGGTCGAATATATCCAGCATCATTTAACCAATCTGTGTGCCGGTGCCTGCGATCCGGAAACCCATCAGGCGACCGGCTTCTGGGCCTGGAATCTGGACACGCTGTTTTTCAGTTATGCCCTCGCCGCGCTGATCATTTTTGTCAGCTGGCGCCTGGGCAAGAGCCTGACCAGTGACGCGCCCAGCGGTTTCCAGAACTTTGTCGAGACGATTATAGATTTTGTAGCGGGCCAGGTAAAAGACACCTTTCCCGGACACAACCCGTTGATTGCACCGCTGGCCCTGACCATATTCGTGTGGGTGTGGCTGATGAACTTCATGGATTTAATCCCGGTCGATCTGCTGCCGGCGCTCGGCAGCCTGGTCGGGATTCACTATATGAAAGTCGTGCAAACGACGGACCTGAGTACGACGATGGCGATGTCATTGACCGTGTTTGCGCTGATCATCTTTTATAGTATCAAGGTTAAAGGCCCGGTCGGTTATCTGAAGATGTTCCTGTTTCACCCGTTCGGCAAATTCCTGGTACCGGTCAATATTATCATGACGTTGATCGAGGAACTGGCCAAGCCACTGAGCCTGGGCCTGCGACTTTTCGGTAACCTGTTTGCCGGGGAACTGGTCTTCCTGTTGATCGCATTGATCGGCGGCATGATGGCCGTTGGCGCGGCCGCCCTGTTATGGATGCCTTTGCAAGTGGTGCTGGATTTGGGCTGGCTGATTTTTCACTTACTGGTGATTACCCTGCAGGCCTTTATTTTTATGGTATTGACCATCGTGTATCTGGGAATGGCCCATACTGAAGATCACTAATTTTGGCACTGGGCTTACGCAAACTAATTTATCTATAAACTTGAAGCTACGGAGAAAGTATCAATGAACGCAGAAATTCTTGCACAAATTTACGCCTACACCGCTGTCGGGGTTGGAGTCATTCTGGCCGCGGCAGGCCTGGGTTCAGCAATTGGCTGGGGTCTGATCTGTGCCAAGACGCTGGAAGGCATCGCCCGTCAGCCGGAGATGCGCCCTGCCCTGATGACCAATATGTTTATCTTTGCCGGTCTGATGGAATCATTTCCGTTTATCATCCTGGCGTTCGCCATGTGGTTCCTGTTCGCCAACCCGTTCGTAGGTGCCCTGAGCAGTGCAATCGGCGCGCTTTAAGCACGAACTGACGGTTTGATAGAGGACAGACGCGAATGAATATTACAGCGACACTAATTGGCCAGATGATTGCGTTTGCATTGTTGATCTGGTTCGTTAACAAGCTGCTGTGGGGGCCGATGAATAATCTGCTCACCGCGCGCCAGAAAAAAATCGCCGACGGCCTCGCTGCCGGTGAAAAGGGCAAGCACGAGCTGGAGCTGGCTGAAAAACGCGCACGGGAAGAGTTGCACGCGGCCAAGGGCCAGGCGACTGAAATTCTCGCCCAGGCAGAAAAACGCAGCAGTGAGATCGTCGAAGAGGCCAAGGTGGATGCGCGCACAGAAGGTGAACGCTTACTGACAGCTGCACAGGCCGAGATCCAGCAGGAAGCGAACCGCGCCCGGGAACAGTTGCGCGGACAGGTTGCTGCCATAGCCGCTGCCGCCGCCGGCAAGATCCTGGCGAGTGAAATCGATGAGAAAAAGCACGCCGATCTGTTAAAGGAACTGGTCGAGCAAATCTGAGGCAGTTGAACTATGGCTGAAAAAAGCACCATCGCACGCCCCTACGCCCAGGCAATCTTCAGCCTGGCGGCGGATCAAAAGCGCTTGTCCGAGTGGTCGGCGCAATTGGCATTGGCGGCGGTTGTAGTGACTGACGCCAGCTTGGCGGCATTAATTGGTAACCCCCGCATTGCAAAGGAAAAGATCGGTGCGCTGGTGATCGATGTGTGTGGCAAGAAACTTGATAAGGCCGGACAGGACATGGTCAGGGTACTCGTCGATAATGATCGGCTGGAGTTGCTGCCCGAGATATATCAGCAGTTTGAGACCTACCGCGCCGAAGCGGAAAAGGTCGTTAAGGCACAGGTGACATCAGCCTTTCCAGTCAGTACCAAACAGAAGAACGACATCATTTCAGCGCTGAAGAAACGCCTTGGCAGAGAGGTGACGCTGGAGTGCCAGGTTGACAAGTCATTACTGGGTGGCGCGATCATACGTGCCGGTGACATGGTCATCGATGGCTCGATTACAGGACATTTGGACAGGCTGACACACACCCTGTCCCAATAACGAATTTGTTATAAGAGGATACGTCAATGCAGTTGAATGCAGCAGAAATCAGTGAACTGATCAGGCAGCGGATCGAAGGTTTCGAGACTGTCAGTGAGGCACGCACAGAAGGTACCGTGGTCAGTGTGACTGACGGTATTGTTCGAATTCACGGGCTCGCCGATGTTATGCAGGGTGAAATGATAGAGTTCCCGGGCAATGTCTTCGGTATGGCCCTGAACCTTGAGCGTGATTCAGTCGGTGCTGTGGTACTGGGTAGTTACGAGCAGATTTCAGAAGGTGATACCGTCAAGTGCACCGGCAGGATACTGGAAGTGCCGGTGGGCCCTGAACTGCTGGGTCGAGTCGTTAACACCCTCGGTATGCCTATCGATGGCAAAGGACCGGTAAATACAGCGGGTACATCTCCGGTCGAGAAGGTGGCGCCCGGTGTTATTGCCAGAAAGTCGGTTGATCAGCCGGTTCAGACCGGTCTGAAATCCATCGATGCCATGGTGCCGATCGGCCGCGGACAGCGCGAGCTGATTATTGGTGATCGCCAGACCGGTAAAACGGCGGTGGCGATTGATGCGATCATCAATCAGAAGGGTACAGGTGTTAAATGTATCTATGTCGCTGTTGGCCAGAAAGCATCATCGATTGCCGGCGTGGTACGCAAGCTGGAAGAACACGGAGCGATGGATCACACCATTATTGTGGCGGCATCGGCATCCGATCCGGCGGCCATGCAGTTTTTGGCGCCCTATTCGGGCTGTTCAATGGGCGAGTATTTTCGTGACACCGGTGAAGATGCGCTGATCGTTTATGATGATTTGACCAAGCAGGCCTGGGCCTATCGCCAGGTGTCCTTGTTGTTACGTCGTCCGCCCGGACGTGAAGCCTATCCCGGCGATGTGTTCTATCTGCATTCTCGTTTGCTTGAACGTGCAGCCCGTATCAATGACGAGTATGTCGAAAAGCTCACGAATGGCAAGGTCAAGGGCAAGACCGGTTCACTGACGGCTTTGCCGATCATTGAGACCCAGGCCGGTGACGTTTCAGCTTTCGTACCTACCAACGTTATCTCTATCACCGATGGACAGATATTTCTGGAAACAGACCTGTTTAACTCGGGTATCCGCCCGGCCATCAACGCCGGTTTATCCGTATCCCGTGTCGGTGGCGCAGCCCAGACCAAGATCATTAAAAAACTGGGTGGTGGCGTGCGACTGGATCTGGCGCAATATCGCGAATTGGCAGCCTTTGCCCAGTTCGCATCGGATCTAGACGAGACAACCCGTAAACAGCTGGAGCGTGGTCAGCGTGTAACCGAGTTGATGAAGCAAAAGCAATATTCACCGCTGAGTGTTGCCGAGCAGGGTGTGTCTCTGTTTGCCGCCAATGAAGGATTTCTT